>Ga0210407_10000013_pt1 | contig 267774 bp, 217 predicted proteins | sample IncBWC27MmetaG_FD_150860 | JGI IMG/M metagenome (GOLD analysis project Ga0210407, IMG submission 150860) | Forest soil microbial communities from Barre Woods Harvard Forest LTER site, Petersham, Massachusetts, United States - Inc-BW-C-27-M | ecosystem: Environmental > Terrestrial > Soil >... | reverse complement strand
AACCTTGAGTCTCACCCACGGACCGCATTGTCTGGGTCGCTATGACGCCGGAGGAGCACCCTTGCCGGCCAAAGCTTCTACAGAGCTGAGCAGGGGAAGGGGAACTGCCCCCTTCCCCTGCAACCCCATCCCCAAAACCAACCCAACCCTTTCGGCGAGGGCACAACTTTGAAACCGGACATTTCACCTGCTACAAAAACCGGACATTTTAACTTGCTACCGACAGCACAAATTTTCGATTGCAAATTTTGATTGCTCCGGCCAATTTCGCTCAAATGGTCTGAAAGATAGTACCCAGTGAATGCAAAATGGCGAAGGCCACAGGGCATGACGTGTCTCATCTGTCATCCGGGGAGGTTCAATGATTTCGGTGATTTTTGCTCGGAAACGCCCGGAAGCGCGCTAGGGGAAATCGAGGACTTGCGATTACTTGTCACGAAAGCCGTGTGGCGAACGGGAATCTCCTGCCGTTATGCCCCATTACACTTATCATGGCCTTGCGCTGAGCAGCCGGTTGTTTGAACTTAACAATCGATACGCCATTGAGATCGAGCCGTCACCAATGACGTTTGAGACGAACTGATCTGCAAACGCCATCGGAACGAACTCACATCGACTGCTTGATCAGGCCTGCACTCCCTGCATACTGCCGCTGTCGACCCGGTCTATCTGTCCTGCGCCATCTGGTTTTGGAATCTTTCTGGCTTCGTATCGGTCGATGACCAATTCGTCGCCAATCTCTGTGCGGCTCCGGAAAATGGTGTGAGCGGGGAGTTCGATGACGCTCTCGGCGCGCAGCTTGGGCAGAATGACCCGAAAAGGCTTGACCATTTCCTTTATGCTGACCACCTTGAAATTCTTGTCGATCATTACAACATCGAACGAAAACAGCATCCCGATGGTGTGGATCGCATTCGCCGGGTAGATCCACACCCCGCTGTCGGGTTTGAGGGCGCGCCTTCCGAGCAAGCCGATCAATCGGCCCGCAACCGAGTCGGCAACGTTGACTCGAAAGGCGAGGAACGTCTGTTTCGTTTTGTTGTAAACAAATACTTGCCGCGACTTTCCAAACATGACCGCCCCCAGGGGATGAACGTTCTGAATCTAGCGAGGAGTTTTTTTCTTCATCCTGTAGATCAGGATTAGAAGTGTGCATACCGCCAGAATGCCTGCGATGACTCGAATCAAAGTAACGTTGTCCATGGTTTTCGCCTCAGTTTGATTTGTACGTCTTACGTCTAAAGTCTCTAGCGCAAAAAGTGTGCAAGAAAATCCGCGACCGCGATCATGGCCGGACCCACGACCACCACTCCCATGCTGGGGAAAATGAAAAACACCAGCGGTGGAACAAGTTTGATGGTGGTCTTGGCTGCCATCTCCTCAGCCTTTTGCCGGCGTTGGGTTCGGAGAGCGTCAGAGAACGTTCCCAGTGATTTGGCCACTGGGGTTCCAAAACGATCGGTCTGAACCAGCATCGCCGTGAACGAGCGCGCACTCTCGAAGTCGGCTCGCTGTGAAAACGACTGCCAGGCGGCATTGCGCTGAACGCCCGCGCGCTGCTCAAAATTGATCAGCAGGAATTCTTCGCTGAGCGCGGTATGACTCACGCGCAGTTCCTGTCCCACTCGAACAATCCCCTGGTCGAGACCGAGACCGGCTTCCAGGCAGATGGACAAAAGATCGAGGCCGTCGGGAAGGCTCAGCCGCAATTCTTCTCTCCTCTTATTGATGGCGTGTCCGAGCCAGAAATCGGGCGCGAAGAATCCGACAATCACCGCGATGAGGAAAGCGATGACAACGTTGTCAGTGAATAGAAGAGCGACCGCAATCCCGAGGACAGCGGGCACAACCAGCCGGGAGCCCAGGAAAATGTCGGCATGATACGGCTTGCGATAGCCCGCCAACAGCAACCGGCGCACGATGGCCGGGTCGGGTTCGGCGGAAAAGAATCGCCGGAACCAGGTGAACGGTTTGGCGACAAAGTCGGCGCTGACCTTGGAACGCCACTCGCCGGGAACGGATCCCGTTTCCCGGACGCCGCGAGTGACTTCATCGAGCAGCACGCTCTGCGCGGAGGGCCGGCCCAGCATGAGCAGCAGCACCAGTGCGAACACCGCAAACAGGGTCAACCCGAAAAATATGGCTAGTTGCATGATCTAGACCTTGACATCAATGATTTTGCGGATCAACAGAACGCCGATGACCATCAGCCCCAGGCCGCCATAAACCATCTTGATGCCCAGGGGGTTAGTAAACAGAATCTTCTCGTATTGATAATTCGTGAGACTGATCAAACCAAACATCATGAAAGGGGACAAGCAGAGAATCCAACCGGTAATGCGGCCCTGGGCAGTGTAAATCTGTAGTTGGCCGCGCAGGCGTGCGCGTTCCCGTAGCACGGCCGAAGTCTTGTCGAGAATCTGAACCAGGTTGCCGCCGGACTCTTTCTGCAGAAGAATCGCGGTCGCGAGGAAGCGCAAGTCATCCACGGGCACGCGGTCCACCAGGTTCAGGATGGCTTCGCGCATGGGAAGACCAAGGCTCTGCTCTTTGTGCATACTCCGAAACTCGATGCCAACGGGATCTCCAATTTCCGTGCTCACCATCTCCATCACGGCCGAGATCGAATGTCCTGCGCGCAATCCTCGGGACATCAGGTCGACGGCCTCGGGAAGAAGCGAGTTGAACTTACGGAATCTGATTTCGCGGAGAACGTAGAGAACGATATAGGGCGCTAAACCTGCGGCCAGGGCAATGCACAGCGTGGCCATGAGGTACGAGGTCATCAACCACGCCAGCCAGCCGGCCCCCAGCGCCGCGACGAAGGAAACAATCATTACCGAACTCGTGCGCCACGACGTTCCCGCTTGCTTTGCCAGCCGGGCTACGTTCGGTGAGAAGGGAATGCTGCGAACCAGGTCCTCGAGCAAGGGATTCGACGTCGCGGAGTCTTTCAGAATGGTGGTGGGACCGGACCGGGCAGATTCATCGGTTCCGATATTCTCCATTTGCTCTGCAACAGCCTTTTCCATCGACGTCGGCTTCAAGAAATAAAGAAGCACGGCGAACGTCACAATCAGAAGCAGCACGAATAATAGAAAAAACGTCATAGCTTGCCTTCAGGTCCAGTTAGTTCCAGATGTTTGCCGACTGCTCGAAAAAATTCGCGGGCAGACTGATGCCGGAAGCCTGCAGTTTCTCCGCAAACTTTGGCCGAATACCGGTGGCGGTGAACGTTCCGAGAATGCGCCCATCGGAGGCCACGCCCTGCTTTTCGAACACGAACACATCCTGCATGCTGACTACGTCATCTTCCATTCCGGTAATCTCGGTGATGTGAGTGACGCGCCGCATTCCGTCATTGAAGCGAGCTACCTGGATGACCAGGGTGACGGCGGAGGCGATCTGCTTACGGATGGCCTTTTCAGGCAAGTTCAGATTCGCCATCAGCGCCATGGTCTCCATGCGCGCAATGGCGTCGCGGGGGCTGTTAGCGTGAATGGTGGTCAGCGAACCGTCATGACCGGTGTTCATGGCCTGCAACATATCGAGCGCTTCCTCGCCGCGCACTTCGCCGATGATGATCCGGTTGGGACGCATACGCAGGCTGTTGACTACCAGTTGGCGCTGCATGACCGCACCCTTGCCTTCGACATTGGCGGGACGGCATTCGAGGCGGACCACATGGCGCTGCTTCAGTTGCAACTCGGCTGAGTCCTCGATCGTGACTACGCGCTCTTTTTCTGAGATGAATCCTGACAGCACGTTGAGCAAAGTTGTTTTACCGGAGCCCGTACCGCCGGAGACGACAATGTTGAGGCGAGACGCGACCGCGCCCTTTAACAATCCGAGCATCACCGGAGTGAGGGTATGGTTCGCCAGCAGATCTTCTTCAGTGATGGGAATGTGGCCAAAACGCCGGATCGAAAGATGCGGACCATCGACGGCCAACGGCGGGATGATCACATTGACACGGGAGCCATCCGCCAGGCGGGCATCGACCATGGGGGAAGATTCGTCGACCCGACGCCCAATGGCTGACACAATCTTGTCGATGATGTGCATCAGATGGCTGTCGTCCTTGAACATGATCTTGGTTTCTTCCAGGATTCCGGCGCGTTCGACATACACTTCTTTTGCGCCATTGACGAGAATGTCGCTGATGCTGGGGTCCTGAAGTAATGGTTCGAGAGGGCCGAGGCCGAAGACTTCGTCGAGGACTTCCAGCGACAGCCGCTCCTTTTCCGGACCGCTCAAGGGCGTCTTCAGATTTGAGACGAGCTCCTGCACGACGGCGAAGACCTGACGGCGAGTGCGATCGTCGCGAACAGTTGCGACCTTTTCCAGATCGACCTTGTTCAGCAAGTCGCGATGGATTTCAGTTTTCAGTTCCTGATAGACCTTGAAATCCAGGCCACCGCGACGCTTAGGTTCGCCTGAGCTTGCCACCGTAAACGACGGCACGATTGGTTGATTGAACTCACCCATCTGTCCTCCACACCCTCAGAAAATTCTTATCGGCCCCATAGACCGAGGATTCCGCCCTCTTTTTTTCTTACTTCGGTGCCCGGCTTCCTGCCGAAGGTTTCCGCCCACTCCTTGAGGCTGCGGGTAACTTCAGAACTGGAAAGCTGAGCAATTGGATCGCCTTCATGAATCGTTTTCACCACCTGCGGGTATTGGTTCGGCACCCGCCAGAAAATTTTCTGCTCGATCACTTTTTCGATCTGCGAGTCCGAAACCACATTGTTCTTGTGATACCGATTCAGCACCACTCGAATCTTCTCCCGTGGAATGCCGCGCTGGCCGAGATATTCCAACTGACGCACCACATTGCGGATGGCTGCCACCTCGGCGACCGTGATCAGATAGAGCTGGTCGCAGGCCTGAATCATTGACACGTTCTCGGGATTGAGCGCCGGCGGCAGGTCGGCCAGAATAAATTCGTAGCGCAGCCGGAGAAATTCCAGAGTTCGCGACAGCGAGCCCGGCAGTACTTCTCGCGTGGTCATGCTGCCTTCAGGTGCGGGAATGAGATCCAACCCGCTGGAGTGCTTCATGAGGAAGCTCTGCAGGAAGTCCGCGTCCAGACGGTCGGTGTTCTCCAGGAGCTCGAAGAAGTGGTAACGAGCCTTGGTCAGCTTGAGGTAAAGCGCAGCGTCTCCGAAGTCGGGATGGAGATCAAGCAGAAGCGTGCTGCGAGAAAACGTGCTGGCCAGAAGGGCTCCCATTTGAGAGGCCAGAGCGGTGACGCCGCAACCTCCCTTGGATCCCATGAAGGCCACGACGTGCGCCTGCGTCAGCTCCTGTTTTTCTTTTCGGCGCGCCCCGATTCGCACCATGGCCGTGACCAGTTGTTCGCGATCGAGCGGCTTGCTGAGATATTCGCTGCAACCGCAGCGCATGGCCTCGAGAATGGCTTCGGGATGCACTCTGGAGGAGACCGCGAACAGGGCAACGCCTGGGAGCGAGGAATGAACCCGCTCGGCCAGCATCGACGCGCTGCGGCGGTCCTGATCGAAATCAATAATGCAAACGTCCGGAGGCGGGTCGCCCAGTTGCTCCAGCTTGGCGTCCTGGTCAAGCGCGGCGCGATAAGTTCCGATATGCGATCGAACCCGAAACAGCGACGCAGTTCCCGCAATCAAGTCGAGAAAACGACGGGTTTCTTCGTCGAGGCAAAAGGCCACTGTTGACAGGGCTTCGCCGAGATTCACATCCTGACGCCCGGACATATTCATCGAATCCTTCAGCACGATCATTTCACTCCGGGAGTTGGCGGAGCATTAGCATTGATTTCCTTGTTGCCAGGCGCGTCTTTATCGAATTTCGGGACGTCAAGGAAGGGCACAGCCAACTTTGGCGCCGCCGGAACTGGAGTGTCAACGCGAACCGGGTCTACGATGTGCGGAGTTACGAACACCATGAGTTCGGTGTTGGTTTTATTAATCGACTTGGAGCGGAAGAGTTGGCCGAGGATCGGGATATCGCCGATGCCCGGAACCTTGTTCAGCAGAGTAGTCGCGCGGCGGTCCAGCAGTCCGGCGATGCCGAACGACTGCCCGTCTTTCAGTTCGATTTCGGTTTCGGCGCGGCGCGTGGAAATCGCCGGCACGGTAAAGCCGGAGAGGGTCAAGGCGTTGCTGAAATCGAGGGTGCTGACCTCAGGCGCCACGTGCAGGCGCAGAGTATTGTCGTCCTCAATCGTGGCGACGAAATCCAACTTCACACCGAAGGGTTTGAATGAAATGGTGACCGTCGGCAAGCCGCCCGAAGAGGGTTGAACGATCGGGAAGGGAAATTCTCCCCCAGCCAGGAAAGTAGCTTTTTGGCCGCTGATGGCCATCAGATTCGGCTCAGCCAGAATCTCGGCTACGTTTTTTGCCTGCAACGCCTGGATGGTCACGCCGAGGTTGATGTCGCTGTTAAACAAGAACAGGTTCAAAGGGTTGCTGATATTGAGCGTGGGCGGTGTTGCCGAGACCGCGGTGGTGGTCGTGCTTCCCGCAGTGGTGACGGTTGCGCCCGTAGTGCTGATCGAGCTTCCGCCAAATTGCCCCGTGCTAATCAGCCCCGTCGTGTGACCCGCACCCGGAGTGAACCAGTTCGCGCCCAGCTGCAAGAGCGCGGTGCGATCAACCTCGGCAAATTTTACTTCGAGCACTACCTGGCGCTCGTGCTCGAAGGGTATGCGGACCGAGTTAACGACTTGAGCGGAGTAAGAGCTGGCCATCTTGCCCAGGTCTTCGACCACGTGCGCGTTGGAGGCGGTTCCTGTCAGCATCAGGCGACCGGCGTCGGACTCGACTTCCAGTTGTTCTTTCGGATAAGAGCGCTGGATCGCGCTGCGCAAACCGGCGATGTCCAAATCGACGGCTACGTCGAGGATCTGCGATCGTCCGGAGGCGTCCCACAGAATCAAGCTGCTGTTGCCCGCCGCTTTTCCTTCGACCACCACCTGGGTGGGAGACGTGGCCAAAGCCTCCACCGCGCTGGGGTTGCTCGACAGCACGCGGGTGAGCGGCGCCTGCACATTGATGACGATGGATTTGCCGACCAGCACGTGCACGGTTTCCCCTTCACCGGGAGAGACTGGCGCCGGCGCTGGCGTGTTTTGTGCCGCGGCAAAGCTGCCGATCGAAAGCAGAAACAACAAGAGCAGCACTATCTTCGAGTTCGAAATCGAATTCAAATTCGTCTTGATCATTGCTGTTTTTCCGTTTCCTTGTCGGCTGCGTCGAATTTGTGAACCGTCTTCTGGGTTCCCTGGATCACCTCCAGAACGTAGGTGGGTTGGGCCTTGACCACGATACGTTTGCCGCCTTTGACCACCACAGCGGGGGGCTTGGGCATGGGCACCAGCTGATCGAGGCGCGCCGGATGCATCTCGGCGGTTTTGGTATCGGTGCCGTTGCGCAACACAAACTGGATCGCGCCCTGGGTTGTCGCCAGCTGAATCTTCTGCGAATCTTCCGGAGTCAAGAGCAGCGTAACTACGTCCACCGACTGGGGCTTGCCCTGCGGATCGGGTTCAATGGTCTGTCCCGCGGTCAGGACTTCAACGTCCTGCAGCACGGTCTGGGTGACTGTGCCGGTGATGCCAGGCACACTCAGAGTGCACAGCACATCGACATGCGAGCCGGGATACAAAAATCCAGCGACGCCGACGATTTCGTTGGACTTGATCGCAGTGGCCCGCATGCCTGGTGGAATCTTGGTGGCCAACCCGATGCCCGAACCTTCCAGGCCGAGATCCCGAGCCAGAATCGGCTCGCGTGCGCCCAGCGAATGAATGAGGGGATGGCCCAGAACGTCCTCGACTTTGGCGTAGGAGCCGGTCAGTTGTACGTCGCTCGGCCAGTCAATGAGAGTGATATCTTTGGCGGCGATCGCAATGCCCGGGGCCAGAGGATTGGCCGCCGCAACAATCTGCGTGACCTGCCGCGTGTCCATGCCCGCGCGCAGTCGGCGGAAAGCTACCATGGTTACCAGTCCCGCCAGAATGGCGGCCATCAAGAGTGCGAGAATAATTCGCCGAGCGTTCGTAAATCACCTCCACCAGATTGCGTTGCGCGCGCAGTACAGAGTGGCGAGAGCGATGGCCAATCCGTAAGGCACTCGATCCGAGCCGGGCTCGCGGACATTCAGCACGGGATGCGGCTGAAGTCCGGAGATCAGACGAAAGCGGATCAGTTCAAAAAGATTCCGCAGGGTCTGCCATCCCCGCCCTCCAAAAACGATCTGCACCACGGCAAGAACGCCGCCCGCCATAGCGGCCACCAGCAGGATGGTTACGACGTGGTCGCTGCCCACCCAGGCTCCGGTGGAGGCCATCAACTTCATGTCCCCGCCGCCCATCGCGCCCATGAAAAATAAAATCAGAAAAATTCCGCCCGCGGCCAGCATGCCGAGCGCGCCGCTTTTGAATCCTGCCCAGCCCAACAGAGCCGCGCGCAGTACCAGCGCCGTGGCCAGGCTGCTGTAGGTCAGCCAGTTCGGGATGCGCGCCTTGCGTACGTCGCTGAAGGCAGCTACCGAAGCCACCAGAACCGCGCCGATCAGAAAATAATTTTCCATGATTCCGACTGATAAGGATTCACGCCGATACTGCTACTGATAAAGAGCCACGACTTGGGGGAGGGAAGCCGCGGGTTAACGTTGAATACAACGGTGGTACAAAGCAGTTCCTGAGCAGCGACGTCACTATGTGATGTAGCTGCCCAGAATGACCGAGATCTGCAGGAATGCGCTGTTGAGTGCGGATGCCAGACTGCCCATGCCCGCCGTGGCGGCAAAAGCAACCAGCGCCAAAATCAAGAGATACTCAACCAGACCCTGGCCCGACTCATCACTCTGCAAACGTTGAAGTTGGAACGCGAGATATTGGATCATTGGTTAGCTCCGAGTTAGCAGATTGAAATCCGTCTGCCTGCACTCGGCGTCCTCAAACGAACGCCGCAGCGCAGACGAAACAGAAATTCGCAGTGAGACCGGCGACTAGGTGATGTAGCTGCCCAGAATCTTGCCAATCTGGACGAAGGCGCTGTTCAGGCCGGAAGCCAGTGATCCCATACCGGCCGTAGCGGCAAACGCCACCAGTGCCAGGATCAAGAGGTATTCCACGAGACCCTGACCCGACTCATCCTGATGGAGGCGGTTCATTGAACGCAGAACGAAGTTCATCATTTTTTATTCTCCTGTGTTTTCTTGTCTTTCCAGCGCGCGGGGGTGGCGCCGGATAAAAATCGACAACCACACAGAAGCAGTTGGGTGGCCAAATTTCGCGGCTTTGCATGGCACTGATGTGCCCTCGCCTATATCGCTGTAGCGAAGGCACTTAGTGCGTAGCGATTCAATTTGTGCCGGAGACCCAGCAAGACGCGGGCCTTTTGAGCAGGATGGCGTGTTCCACTGGTACCTACAGTAACAGCACGAAAGGAACGGGTGAGTACGTTTGTATACAGCTCACAAGTCGGGGAATGTCAGGCCACAACTCGGCGAAAACGCTGTGCGTACCAATACCACGACGCCCAGACCAGGCTGCTCCAGAAATAGATTCCGGTGCTGAACGGAATCTTCGCGCGCAACACCAGGAGCAGTAGGACGTCGAGACACGCGAAAACGAAGATGGACAGCTGCGATTGCAGAGTCAGGCTGGCCTTTCTCCGGTAGATCCACATCACGGCCTGCAGGATGGCGGGCAGCAAAATCGCTTCGTCGGTCATCCAGGCGTAGGGCGTGGTGAGCACGGATACAACCAGCAGGGCGGGGCCGTGGGTTTTCCAACTCCACGCCAGACGGTTCTTCCAGTAGTAGCGAGCGCTCCACAGCAAGCTGGCCAGCAGAGGCAGGAACTGGGCCCAAAAAAATCTGCGAAAGAAAATCAGACGGATGACTCCGCTCAGCGCAGGAATGAACTCCGATTGGATCGAGGCCTGACGAACCATCTCCCGGTAGTGCCAGAAAACCGCCGGGTCGAAAGCCCACGCAATGGCGCATGCCGCCGCGACGGCAGCAATGAAGCCTGCGGCCATCGACCATTTTCTGCGAGTTACGATCCAGATCGCCAGGATCGGCCAGAGCAGAGAGAATAAATGCGGCTTGGCGAATGGAATCAGCAACAGCACTCCGGCAAGCAACGGATGACGTTCCTCGATGAAAAGAAATAGAGCGATGCCAGCCAGCAGCACCAATCCCAGTTGGCCCGCGACCAGACACGCCGGCACCGGGGCGAAGAGATACCCGGCCAGTAGGAACACCGTCGGCGGGCGAACCGAGCCGTTGCCATACATGCGCCACGATACGCGCATAGCCAGCATCAACGATGCCAGCAGAACCGCCAGCCACGCTACCCACGCCCAGTAAGCATCGAGCAAACCCAGGGGCAGGACCATCCACAACGACCATGGCGGTGTGCGCAGCACAAGCGGCTTATCCGCCGAGTAGCCCTGGCTCTGCTGGAGATCGAGCACGCTGGAAGCGGAGTAGGGATCCTGATGGTGGACCAGCAGCTTGGCGGCAGCCCAATACGCAATCGAATCGCGATCGGCGACGCTGGAACGAATCTGCTGCTGGTGCGCGGTGAGGAACCATACCAGCACGGCCAGCAGCGACAGACCGACGATGAGGTTCAGGGTCTTCATGCATTAATCTGGGACGGCCTTCTTTGTAAGAAAGTTTCAAACGGTTGCGATCGGTTGTGCTGATTGCGATCGACGGCGCCGAGCAAAGGCTCCGCCAATCCTTATAGACCCTAGTCCGATCGCCGCGGCTGCCACAAATATCCCGCCAATAAGATCTGCGAGATAGTGCCATTCCAACAACAAAATTGCTGGGATGAGAAGGATGTCATACGCGATCAGAACATATGTAATTCTTTTCCAACGCCGCAGAAACCACATCACGACGAGTGGCTGCACTATGTGCATACACGGGAATGCGATGAAGTAATCGGTTTCGGTGATGTTGAAATACTTGTACGACGTCATCATAAGGCGGGCTTTCAGGACCGCATTCTGCTGGTAGCCATAGGTGGCCAATTGCGGGTAAGAGATCGGATGAGGGGAGAGATAGAAAGGTCCTAAAGCCGGCCAGAGGTAGAAAAGAACGAGCGCAATAACATACGAAGTCAGGATAGTGCCAACGAAACGACAGGATTCTCGCCGTCCTAAGCACAACGCCGTGAGCACGAGCCCAGCGCCGATCTGTCCAAACATTCCATAGTAAATGAACTCGGCGATCTCAAAGGCTTGAACCGGTAGACGCGGCGCTAACGATTGCGCAAGGCCGGAAATCGAATGACCATTCATCAAGACCGAGTCGACCTTCAAGAAAAACGAATCGTAGGCGCCAAAGAACTTCACGCTGACGATAAGGTCGTTGTAGCAGAACATGGCGACCAGACCGAAAAACAAGTACACCGCCGGCGGTACAACGGATCGAAGGATTCCCGCCATCGTCTTGAGCGATCCTTGAGAGCGATCCAGAATTTCGGCCAACACAAGTCCGTCGACGACAATCATTCCGCCCACTTCGATGCCAAACTGAAGGAGCATCCAGGTGGCAAAAATCGCAAAGACCGGAATTCTTGCCTTCTGTTCGCGGTACCGTGCCCAGACCGGCCTCACCGTCTGCGACAGCGGGAATCCAATCAGATAAAGCAGCGCGCCGGCGAAGATCGCCCTCACGGCCATCCCGCCCCAGAAAGCGCCGATGAACATAGTCCAGTTCGCCCTTAGCGGAAGGTGCGCCAGTCGAGTGGCCGCAATCAGCAGGAGTCCAGCGGATGCGGTTATGATCCAGTGCAGGTCGATCCCGCTAGAATCTTGCCTCGTACTATCAGATTGAGATTCCATATCCTGTGAAAGCCGTATCAAGCGATGCCTCTACGGGCACGCCAAATCCTTCCGCACCATAAATAAAAACTCCCATCCTGCCGGGGACGTCAGATCCCGGCACGGACGATAGTGGTGAGCGATATAGTCGGCCACGGGGTCTTGTGCAATCGCGGCCAGAGGGGTTCCCGGCCAGGAGTGGGCCACCTTATCGGAAAAGTTGGGCTCGAACAAGACTTCATCGACGCGTCCCGAGGCCAGCTCGCGGACGATCTCGTCGGCCTGCTCGCGAGTGTGCATGCCCGGCTGAAAGTAGTCGTAGGGCCCAGGGCTGAACGTGCCGGTCAGATAGTAGTAGAGCGGCAGGTAGGGATAGACGAGGACGGTTTTGCCGGGCGGCACGTGCGCCTGAAAATATTCGACGACCGTGTCGCGGGCGGGAGTGGTGACTTCTCCGCGACGCGTCATCAGGCGCTCCGGGGCCGATGCCGTGCTGGCCAGCGGGGCCAGCCCGAATATCGACAGCGAGATCACCACATAGGCGGCGAGGGCAGGCCGCGCCCGCCGGAGCAGACGCGTGGGAACTTCGCGCGAGTCGAGCTCGGATGAATGCAGCAGCCACGCCAGCACCACGCAATTCAGCGGCTGCAGATACATGAAGTGGATGATGTCGGCGCGCGTGAGGACCACGGAGAGCGCGAGTCCCACGTAGGCGGCTGCGACCAGGATGTAATACCGCGACGCAGCCGTGGGAGCGCTGCGGCGCGCTTGCACGATCCAATAGACGAGCAATCCGAGAGCGACCGGAGGCAACGCCGGGATCCAGAAGCAGGGACTGACGGCCAGAATCTTGATCAGGCGCACGAACGGCGATCCGGTCCCGAAGAGCAGATGACGGCTGGCGTCGGACCAGTTCTGGTATCCGTACGGCACGCGGTTGGCCAGCGAGTAGTGCCGCAGCGGCCAGAGCCAATCCGCCAGCATGGCGGAGACCGCGTGCTGCGAAGCAAAGTAGGCGAATGTGACCGCAAAGGGAATGGCGAAGCCGCTGACCAGCGCAAGAAGTGCAGCGCGAGTCACCGCAGGCTTGCCTTCGACGAACCAGATGGCGAGCAGTCCGATCGCGAGCCCGAGACAGAGTCCCGCACCCTTGGATTGTTCAGAGAGCGCCGTGAGAGACGCAAAAATTCCCGCCGCAAATGCCCAGCTGCGCGCGGGCTTTTCAAGCAGTCGCACCGCGGCGTAAATAGCGAGGCAGGCCCATAGCGTGCTGTCCCAGTTATGCAGCACGAGGAAGCGGTAGGGCAGAGTGGTGAGCGTGCCCAGCGCAGCCAGAGTCAGCGACATGCCGCGCCCACAGACCCGCCGCGCCAGCAGGTAACTCAACGCAGAAAGAATCGCCCCGGCCAGAGCGAGCGCGATTCGCGCGACCACCAGCGAACTCCCAAAGATGCGGAACACCGCCGCCAGCGCATAGTAAGAGCCCGGAGTATAGAAAGAAAAGAAATCGCGGTAAGGAACCTGCCCAGCCAGAATGCGCTGCGCGCCCTGCAGCACGATTCCCTCGTCGGGCTCCATGGAAGTGTAGTGGCGAAAGATGCAGAGGTAGAGAAAAGAAACCGCGAACAGCGCAAGCGCGATGTAACGCTCGGGCCGCGATGCTTCGGGGGTCCATGCTTCGGGCGCTGCAGCTGCAGCCGAATCTGACGCTGGCGGAGGCGTGGCAGGCATCGTCATGCCGGAATTCCTGATCCGGGGATTCCGGATGCCGGCATTTTAGCCACACGCAGCGCGCCCATCATAAACACCATCAGCACCGGGAACCAGAGATAGACGCAATGCCAGGCCAGCAGCGCGAAGTATAGAAACGGAATCCAGAACAGGACGAGGGGCACGCCCAGAGCGAGGCGCAGCGCGAGCCGCCCACGTCCAGGAAAATGCGCCGCCACCAGCAGCATGGCCAGCAGCAGTGGGCTGAGATCGTGGGTGAACATGTGGAAGCCCGTGACCAGCGCGACCACAACCGCCGCGGCGAACATTAAGTCGAAACTGCGCAAATCGGAACCACGCCCGGACGCGGCTTCCGGCCAGCGCCACGCGATCCATCCAATCAGCCCCAGCGAGATGACCGCCACCAGCACCGAAATCGCCGGCGCGGGCAGAACTCTCCCCAGCACCGCGTGCACGAATCCCTGCACCGTGCCCATGCCAATCGCGGCCCCGAACGTCGAGTTATCCGGATGCCCGGCGATACTGCGCAATAGATTGACGTAGCTCCAAACTCCCGACCAGCCGACGGCCACGACCGACAGCACGCCCAGTCCTGCGGCGGTGGCCAGAAATCCTTTCAGGAACCGCCATTGCCGCCGCAGCAGAAAAATCAAAACAAATGGCAGGATGAACTGAAACTTGAACAGCCCCAGTCCAAGGATCGCTCCCGCGCGAAAATCACGGCCCTGCTTCAGGGAAATAAAAGCCAGAATATAAACCAGCAGCAGGACGATGGACGACTGCCCCTGATAAAGCGCCACGCCCAGCGGCGCAAACAGCACCCAGAGCGCAAGATACCCCAGTTCATCCCGCGGCGCCGTCGCGTACGCACGCAGCAGCCGCGGCAGGCTCAACCAGATCGCCACGTTGATCAGCCCCCACAGCAGATACGCCGTCTTGTAGGGCAGCGCGCCCAGCGGCGCCAGCAGCAGCGCCTCAAACGGAGGATGCTCATAAATCAGCGGCTCGGCGTCCTTGAGCAGAGCAGCTTTCAGCCGACGCTGCGCCGCCAGGTCGTAGAGCTGCGCCCCCTGCCCCAGATAAACCATCCGGCTCCCGATGTAGGTCACGGAAAAGTCCGTCTTCTCCATGCCAGGCGGATGGTCCGCCCAGAACACCGCGGAGACCAGCAATACCGCCAATCCCAGATAGGCGAGGATGCCGTCGAATGCGAGGGCTTTCGCGGAGCTGCCCGTCGAGATTTGCGCAGGTTTTGGCGGCACGCGTGAAACCGCCCTCATTGTATTCGTCATGAGCAACTGAACCGCCTTTTTTGCCGCAAAGGATGCGCTGCAAGGTAACATCCCCGCTCCCGAAGGTGTGGACATCCGTTTTCACTTCCAGGGGCGGAGTTGTATCCGCCTCGGCTCGTCCGCCGCGACGCCAGTCCCTAAGTGTCGTGAAACGGCCAAGATAGCCTCCAGCCCCGCCCCGGGCCGTGCTTGGAGATCAACGTGCTTCATTCCCTTAGATCGTTGGAGGATCGTGGACACTGTCGCCCACCTCTGGGCGGGACCCGAAAGCCCGCCCGCCACGCCCGCCGAGACCTGCCCTGAGGTCTCCGTAGTAATCCCTTGCCTCAACGAGGAGCGGACGATTGGCGCCTGCATCGATAAAGCCCTGGCCGCCTTCGAGGCCGCCGGAATCGTCGGCGAGGTGGTAGTTGCCGACAACGGCTCCAGCGACTCCTCAGTCGAAATCGCCCAACGCCACGGCGCGCGCGTGGCCCACGCCACCGTTAAGGGATACGGCAGCGCGTTGCGGAAAGGCATCGAAGCGGCGCGCGGCGAATTCGTCGTTCTGGGGGATGCCGACGGCAGCCACGACTTTTCTGAAACCCCCCGTTTCGTCGACAAATGGCGTGAAGGATACGACTTCGTCGTAGGCAATCGCTTTCGCGGCGGGATCAAAGAGCGCGCCATGCCCTGGCATCACCGATACCTGGGCACCCCGGTCCTGTCAGCGTTGCTCCGATTATTCTTTGGCGCACGCGTCGGCGATATCAACTGCGGCATGCGGGGGATGACCAAGGAACTCTGCCAGCGGCTGGATTTCCGTACCACCGGGATGGAGTTTGCGTCGGAGTCTCTGCTCAAGGCGGCCAAGTCTGGTGCCCGCATGACTGAGGTTCCCATCACGATGTGGCCCGACCAGCGTGGCCGCCCTCCGCATCTGCGCCCCTTCCGCGATGGCTGGCGGCATCTGCGCTTTATTTTGCTTTCCGCGCCCAACTGGCTCTTCCTGATGCCCGGCGGATTCTTAGTGGCTCTCGGGACCGCGCTCATCTTGTGGTTGCTGCCGGGGCCGCGCTTTGCCGGGAAGGTGGGCCTCGACGTCCACACCATGGCGTTGGGCATGATGCTGGCCTTGCTCGGCGTGCACATTTTTTCCATCGGGCTGTTCGTCAAGGTCTTCTCGTACACCGAGAAGCTCGCGCGAAACCAAATCTCGCTGACCAAATTGCTGAAGCACGTGAAACTGGAACACGGGTTGTTGCTGGGATGCGCGCTCGCCCTGCTAGGCGTTGTCGGCGATGGGGTTGTGTTCTGGCAATGGGCGGCGAACGGTTTCGGTCAACTGCATCCGGTGAGGACAGTATTTTTCTGCTCAGTATGTTTCTTCGTAGGCGTCGAGATAATTTTTTCCTCTGTTTTTCTCAGCATGCTTGGAATTAACCGGGGAACGTACATCGGAGAATGAAGAAATTGCATTCCGTGCGTTTTCCTGCGTCTTTCTGACCTGTGCGGAATCCATCGCGGCACGTAAATGCGAGTGAGAAAATAGGAATCACCGATGGAGTCGTCCCTTAGTCCCGGAGATTTTGCAGGGAGCAGACCGACTCCCGCCAAGAAATTTTGGCCTCGCGAGCTCGTTCTCGGTTTGTTGCCCCTGCTTATTGGTTTTGAAATATTCGTGTGGGTGGTGTATATACCCATCGGCCTTAGCGGCTTCGCAGACTTTCGCACTCTTTACGCCTCCGGTTACATGGTACGCACGCACCACGGGCACGATATTTACGATACCGAAAAACTGATGTCCCTTAAGGAGCAACTCGCTCCTATCGGGCACATTTTCAACCAGCCAATGGATCACCCCGCGTATGAGGCGCTGCTCTTCTTCCCGTTATCGCTGCTGCCCTATCGTGCGGCGTTTGTGGCGTTCATCGTCTTCAATTTGGCTGCCGTTGTGGTGTGCGTGCGACTGTTGAAGTCGAACTTCGCCGTGTTATCGGAAAGCTGGAGTCTTTTTCCTGCCTTTCTGTTCGCGGTGTTTTTCCCGATAACCCGAACGATCGTGGAGGGGCAAGACTCGATTCTCCTACTTGCCTTGTTGGCTGGCGCTCTTTTGTGTACGCAGAAGGGTAAAGACGTAGAGGCCGGCATCCTCACCGGGCTGGGGCTGTTTAAACTTCAAATCGTTTTACCGATCGCCCTTTTGTTTTTTCTTTGGAGGCGCTGGCGATTTGTGTTCGGATTCGGGGCCTCGTCGGGAGCGATGGTAATCGTGACGTGGCTCATGGTGGGTGTTTCCGGGCTCCGCCAGTATGCGGCTATCCTGCTGGGAATGAGTTTTCGCCTCGTGTCCGAAGCTGATGCCATGCGGTACTCGTTGTCGCCACGGACGATGCTGAACCTCCGAGGATTGCTCTCGGCGGCATTGGAAGGACGAATTTCCCACTGGGCGCTGCAATCCTTGATTGTTCTTAGTTCCGCGATCGTGTTAGTGATTGCCGCGCGACGCCGCCCTTCTTTGCCCTTAGCGATCACGGCGGCCGCACTCGTGAGCTATCACTTGAATGCTCAGGATGCGAGCATTTTGATCGTACCCATCGGGCTTTGCCTTTGCGGCGATTCTGTATGGACCGCCTTGGCCGCGGTAGCTGCGCTGATTGTTCCGATTTCGGCCATTGTCCCGCTTTATGGGTATTTAGGATCCGTGCCCTTTCTGGCGCTCTTCGTCGCAGTGTGTCGAAGCCAACAAGTCGGCGGAATATATCTGCCCGGCTTTGGTTGCGAAACCAAAAAGGCCTAGACATGAGGACCTCCCGCAACCAATCCCTCGATGTGCTTCGCGGATTCGCGATCTTGATGGTGATTGGACGCCATGTTCCCTATTACACCTTTTGGGGGAAAATAGGGTGGGCGGGGGTCGATCTCTTTTTTGTCCTTAGCGGATTTCTGATCTCCGGGTTGCTATTCAAGGAATATAAACTGCGTCGGGCAATAGACTTTCGCCAGTTCATTCTGCGGCGCGGCTTCAAAATCTGGCCGCCATTTTGTGCTTTCATGCTTCTGATTGCGGTGCCCCTGAGCTTCGCTGGTTCATTCCCCGCGAGGCAATTCTTTCTTAGCCTCGGCTTCCTCGCCAACTACGTGCACGATAACTACTTTGTTCTAGGGCACACATGGTCCCTCGCGGTCGAGGAACATTTCTACATTCTGCTGCCACTTTTGTTTTCCGTGCTCATAAGGTCTAAGAAACGGCAGCCGTTCACCGTGATTCCTCCACTTTTCGCCATCACTGCTGTTGTCTGTCTTGGACTTCGTGTCGGACTGCACCCCGGACCCGGGTCGTCCTACGAGACTCAGTTCAGGCTTGACAGCCTTTTCGCTGGAGTTGCGCTGAGCTATCTGTATCACTTTCGCCACAGCTGGTTCCGGAGGTTGACGGGGCACAAGGGCCTACTGCTCACATTCCTGTTTTGCTCACCTTTGGCATTTCTCGACTGGAGTTCAACAGCGATGCAGACATGGGGATTCTCCAGCCTTTTCGTGGGGTTTGCTCTTCTGCTTGCCTGGTCAGTTGAGAGAAAGCCGCCAGGAATCCTCGCACCGCTTGCGCAGATTGGTTTCTTCTCGTACTCAATCTACTTGTGGCAGCAGCCAATCGCGGTATTCTTTGCTCACCGCCAGTCGTTTTTGTCCTTCTGGGGTTACGTAACTATCTGCGTGACTGTAGGCGCGATCATGGCACGAATCGTAGAACAGCCCAGCCTTGCGCTGCGCGAGAAACTCCTGGGTGACTCCCCATCCGAGACGGATCCCTTGCGCACGCCTCTGCTCCAGGAGAGCGCCTGAACGAAGGGTGCTCGGAGCGGTGGCTCGAGGGGTTCTGACATTAATATGGCACAACTCGAGCAGGTGCTTCGTCCGCCTCCAGGAGCCAGACGCGTCGATTACTGTAGTAGTTCAAGAATTCCTTGTTCTTCTCCGCTCCCATGTCGCGGGCCCAGACTACTTTTGCGTGGTCCGGGTCCGCTCCGTTGTAGACCCACTCCATCAGAGCGTCATGACTCGGCCCGTACTGCACCAGCACGAGTTGCGGTCCTGGGAGAGCGCTTAGTTGAGATTCAATCGCCGCGCGGTTCGGGCCGATGGCGGCCTCAGTGCCCGGTTGGGGAACCGATGCAAGAATTCTGACCTGCACCGGGACCAGCAGCACGCACATCACAACAATTGCCCGGACCAGGAACAGGCCGATGGGTCGGCCATCCCAACGGTAGAGCCGCATGTGCCGCATACATTGGACAAGGAGAGCGATCATCGCGCAGACCATTGGGGAAACGTAGTGCATGTTGAAGAAAACCACCAGAACGGAGCCGGTGAAAGCCACTGCTCCCACGATTAGCAGGGGCCGGACGGCCCGATCCCGAATCGCCCAAGGCAACCAGAAGAACGGCATGGTAAGGAGCGGCGAAAAATAGAACACCCAGGTCATGGCGATCTTTGTACTTGTCTGTGAGATGAAGCCCAGCGGCGTGTGGGCATGCTCGAAGCCTTCGAGCTCCAGTCCGGTATAGAAATCGCGAATCACTTTGTGGTGATACTCATGAGCGGGAAACGCTTTTTGCCAGTAAAAATATTGTGCTATCGCGTAGGTCTCGCGGTTCACCTGCTGCGGCATGCGCAGGGGATTGCCGGTGACTTTCCAGAAGTAATAACCGGTGGCTGCGCCCGCCAGCGCGAGCACCAGCAACATGGGAAGCGCGGTCTGGCGGAGCCACACTGCCGCAGCCACGTTCTTCTTAGCCGTACGATCTGCCATCCAGAAGACGAGGCAGCCGAGGGCCGCCATCGTCAGGACCATGCCTTCGTAAGGACGAGTATTAGCGAGCATGGCGATGCCGATCGCCATCAGGACGGCGTCGCGGACGCGCTGGTGGCGCACGATGCGGGGCAGGGCTCCGAGGACGAGCGCTCCTCCGGCGGCGGCCAGCGTGCCCGCGCCCCAATAACTGTTGTCCCAATAACTGAACACGCCGAAGCGGAGCACGGGAAGCATCCCGCCGAGCAGCGCCCAGGAAGGTGGGAGCCAGGCTTGCAGCATCCAGCAGAGGGCGGCGCACATCAGGCCGGCGCTGAGCCACACACCCCAGAAAGGATGTCCGAAAACCACTTGCCCGAAGGCCAGCGCCAGGCCTTGCAGCGGCGGATACATCGATGCGTAGGTGGGATGGAAGATGACGTGAAAAGTTTCCAGATGCACCCACATGGCAGGCGTGGGATTGGTGAGGCGTCCGCGGGCAAAAGTATCGGCGGCCAGCAGGAAACTGAATTCGTCGTTGACGAAAGGATGCGGAATCGGCACCCACGGGAAAATAGCCAGCCGCATGGCCAGCGCAGAGAACCCGCACAGCAGCACGCTGAGCGTACGGCGTCGCGCAACCGCGGCCAGCGCGCGCTCGGCGCGGCGAAACCAGCCGTCCGCCAGCTGCGGATACACCAGCGCCAGCAGCAGCGCGATCGACACCATCAAAGCTTCAAGGCCTATGTTGTGCTCGAACACGTTTACCCCGAATCCGAAAATATTTCACAAAAAGGGGAGGGCGGCCGTCGACTACGAATAGCCGGTGATTCTGCGCATCAGGTTCTCCAGCCACTGTCCCGCCGATTCCACCGACTGCTTGAACACGAGAGGATTGAATTCGTATTGATGCTCCCAGATGCCCGACGTATCCCAGATGACGCGCAGCCTCTGCCAGTAGTGCAGCCGCGCGGCGGAATCTTTGGTGCCGGGTCCAGCGTCGGCAGCGAGCGCGAATTCTTCTGGCGGATCAAAAGGAAGCCGGTGAGCGTAGCCGTACTTCCACTGGATTTGGGTCACAGCGCAGGTCCAGTAGCCGCGAGCAATCTTTTCTTCCGAGGCGCGCTTGTTCGCCGGAAGCTGCGCGGCGTCGAAGAATTCCGTGGGCATGTTCGCCCGCAAACGGTAGTCCGAGCGAAACGATCCGAATGCCACCACGCACAGCACGAAGGCAAGTATGACCGGGATGTCGTGCCTGCGATGAACTGTCATCCGTTTAGAGTGCGAGTCCCGCAGGTCCGGCAGATGGTTTCATGGAATAGCGGCTCCGGCTGCCGGTGGCGCTGCCGTCCCGGCAGGAGCAGGTTTGCCGGACGAATCAGGACTCGAGGAAGCATCGCTATTTTTTTCGAACAGAACGCTCAGGTTGTCACGGAAAAGAACCTTCCAGTGCGGGTCGCGCTCCAGAATCGAAGTCAATGCCTCGCCCGGAGGAAACAGGACGTAACGAATACGATACTTTTCCAGCATCTTTTCGGGCTGCTCGACCGCAAGCAGGTCAAGATAATCCTTGAACACACCGGCGTACTCGAAGATATCGACGCGGCTGTCGACAAAAATCTTCAGATTAGGATCGCGCCAGTTCACATAGCCGCCCCACAGATAGAAATTCAGCATAGGCCCGTGGAGCGGATGGGCCTCGATGTAGCTGACGGCCTGCACCGGATATTGCTCGGCCACCTTGGCCTGAAGCTGCGCATCCCGCGGCCAGAAATGCCAGAGCGCACCTAGCATGACCAGGATCACCACGGAATTCAAGACCGGCGTGTCGAGCTCGCGGCGATAGCGCGGAACGAAATCCAGAATCTTGACCAGTACCGGCGCGGCGACAATCCCGAGCAAGACGAAGAATCGGGAATAGGTGAGTCCACTGTAAAGTGCAAACGAGAGCAGCCCGAGCTCGGCCAGAGTCCAGCGGCACGAGCGCAGAAGCGAACTGAACAGCAAAACGAACAACAGAACCAGCACCAGCTTGCCGCGCGTGTCATGGAAATTGACCGACACCCATTCCGCCACGTGCTCAACGTTGAGCTTCTGGCGGAACGCCAGATCGAAGGGATAGAACACCAGCCGCCAGCCAAAGGGATTCACGAACAGCGCAGCTATGCTTCCGAACCATGCGACCAGCAGCTTATTCCGTTGCGAAGGTGTCCAGGCCACGGAACTGACCGAGCCCCACTGTCCCTGGAAAAATCCCGCGCCGATCACAATCGAGAACAGGATCAAGCCAATGAGCCATGATCCATGAGTATTCGCCCACAAACAAAACAGAGGCGGGATGCCCCACACCAGCGCCGTATCTTGCTGGCGAAAGCGCTGCAAGATAATCAGCAGCACGACAAGGTACACGTAGCCGAACAGAATCGTTCGCGGTCCGAACGAAACCGAGGCCAGCAGCACGGCGTAGCAGGTGGCGACAATCGACGCCTTGTAATGCTCGGTCTGCCGGTTGCAGAGATACAGCAGCCCGAGAAAAATCACACTGAGAACGCCCAGCGTTACCGCATTGATGCCGCCGAGCCCGAAGGCACGCCAGGCAAAATAGTAGGGCAGTTCGCCCAGCCACTCATGATTGAGCCAGGGATTTCCCGCGACCGTGAAAGAGTACATGTCAGAACGCGGCAGGGCATGGTGCTGCACCAGGTAATCGGCATTGTGCAGGTGCCACCAGATGTCAGGGTCCGCAATGCTGCCCCGAGCCAACACGAAGACGAGTGCGAGCACGAGCAAGGTGAGTACGACAAGGAAGGAGACCGCCGGCCGAATCCGCTCGCGCCAGCCGCTTGGGCCCTGGCCGGTTGGGTCCTGGCCGGTTGGGTCCTGGGAAGCTTGGAAGTTTTCTTCGAGTTCTGCAGCATGTCCGTGAACTGACAGCACTCCCACCTTCACGGGCGGGGCGGAAGCTTGGTCAAGGTCTTCGGTTGGGTGCACAAACACACTCCCTCGGGGGAAAGAGGAGCAATTCGGTTACCACGACGGGGATTCTGCGGACTTGCGAGCTGGGCGCTACGTTTGTTCACCGCGTTCGGACCGGGCAGGCCGATTTTCAACGAGATGTCCCCGCAAGGGGGCTGGAACGGTGTATCCCTTTGTATACCTTGGGGGCGCGATCTGTTCTCTAATGTCGCCTCAGACTAACCCCAAAGTGCTACCCAAGTCCCCGATGGAGCTATTCACGGGCGCAGGCAATATGACTAGAGTAACCCCTGTAGACATTAGGTAGCAGTCGCTGGGCTGACCGCAGACTCGATTTGACTAAGTTGCGGTTTCAAGGATGGCTAAGCCCGTCGCAGAATGGGCAAGCTTTTCAGTCTGAGTCGGCGCACGATCCCCCCCGGTTTCCCAGAGACACTGTTCCATCGAATTTCCAAAAATAGTTCAAAGAATCCGTAAGGATGGCGACAACCTTGTCCAACGAAACTTTGTCCAACGAAAACCCCAGCCGAAGAATATTTCTGGTTGACCCTGATCCGGCTTTTGGTCAGGCTTTGAAGCAAGTCTTGGGTTCCGACTACGTCTTGCAGCAGGAGTGCTCGGTAAGCACCGCCTGCGCGAAGCTCGATGTGGAATCCATCGATGCAGTGCTGCTCAATCTGGATATTCCTTCCGGGCCTGACTCCAAGTCGGGTTCCAATGCTCTGGTGCGTGCCGCGTCCGACCGGGCGGTTCCTGTCCCGGTGGTTGCCTACAGCTGGGAGGCGCGTGGAAACAAGGCTTTGGAGGCCTTCAAGCAGGGCGTAGCCGACACTCTGGAGCAACCGCTGGATGTCCAGCACTTAAAGTTTGCCCTGGAGAGAGCGTGTCGCCGGGCGCTATTGGTGAGCGATCTGGCCGAGGCTCAGAGACGTCTCAAGACCAAAGGGATCGAAGGAGTTCTGGGCAACAGCAAAGTCATGGACCATGTCGGCGAACTGGTCCGAAAAGTGTCGGAAGTTCTGACCACGGTCCTCGTCACCGGAGAGAGCGGCACCGGCAAAGGGATGGTGGCGGAAGCGATTCATCGGCTCAGCGATCGAAGCGCAAAACCTTTCGTTGCTTTTTCGGTATGCGCCTTTCCGGATTCCCTGATCGATGATGAACTGTTCGGCCATGAACGCGGCGCCTTCACCGGAGCCGGAACCCCCCGCCGGGGGCGGTTTGAGGAAGCGGACGGGGGAACGATTTTTATCGACGAAATCGGCGATTTGGCGCTACCCTTGCAGTCCAAATTGCTGCGGGTGTTGCAGGAACGCACGGTAACGCGCCTGGGGTCGAATCTGGCCCGGCCGGTGGATGTGCGTGTAATCTGCGCCACCAACCGCAATCTGGAAAAGATGGTGCAGGAAGGCACTTTCCGGGAGGATCTGTATTTCCGCATCTCGGTGGTGAAGATCCATCTGCCCAGCCTGCGGGAGAGAAAAGAAGACATTCCCGTACTGGCCGAGCATTTCCTGCGGACGTTTGCCAAGGCTCACAGCAAGAAGGCGCGGTCGTTTACTGCCGCGTTCGTGACCGCCCTTACACGGCACGCTTGGCCGGGGAACGTACGCGAACTGCAGAACGTGATTGAGCGCAGCGTGGTGCTGGCCAACGGCAACGAACATCTGGGCGTTGGGGACCTGCCGGAAGAATTGAAGGAACTGACCATCAGCGATGAGGATCCGGTCGGCTCGTTCCATGAAGCGGTGCAGAGTTTCAAAAAAGAGCTGGTACGTTCGGCATTGCGCACCAACAACGGGAATAAGCTGAAGGCGGCGAGCGAGTTAGGTATCAGCCGCTGCTACCTGCATCGCCTGCTGAATCAGTTCGGCATGGTTGACAAGGCGGAGAAAGCCGAGCTGGAGAACTACGCGTCGATGCCGGCTGAAGAAATGGAAGCGCCAAAGCCGCGATTCGCGAAACCAGGCAACATCGACTTGGCGGAGGCAGTCTGATGAGAATGCGCAGATATCGCAAGGGACGCCCCGCGGCCGGCCAGGCGCTGATGGAATTCGTGTTGATGGTGCCGATTCTGCTGATGATCGTTCTGAACGCCATCAACTTCGCCTATTTTTTTCTGATGGCCCTCAACATCACAGCCGCGGCCCGCAGCAGCGGCCTGTACTCCATCACGGGAGGCGCAACCCCTGCGGCGATCGTTCCGCCGCCCGCCGGACCGACGACCACCACCACTTCTGTGAGTTATATCGCTTATCAGGACCTTACGGGAGCCGTTTATTCTCCCACGACCAGCAACATTGGGATGCAGGTCTGTTCGCCCTCCGTGGGCGTGCTCAACGGCGGCACCAAGACTCAGCAGTCAAAATGTACCACCACGAACCTCGGTACCATCGGCAGCTTCCCTACGGGGGCGGACGTAGATCCGGAACTGAATGCAGGCAAGACCGCACCGGCTTTTCTGCTCAATCGAGTGGATGTCGCCTATCAGTTCACGCCGCCGATTCCGTTGATGCCTCTCAACATTCTTACGCTCCTGGGCCCCAACTGCACCTCGACCGGCGGAGTTGTGACTTGCACTTTCTACCGCCACGTTGAAATGCGCGCAATGAATTAAGGCTATGCGTTTTGAATTCCATCGCCGTCCCGTGCGCCAACGCTTCCGTAGGTCTGCTCGCGGGCAGGCGTCGGTCGAGTTTGCCATGGTCATCGTGTTGTTGATGATCACCATCGTGTCGATGCTCGAGTTGATCATGCTCATGCACACCTACAACACCGTCGCCGACGCCGCGAAAGAAGGCGTGCGTTATGCGATTGTGCATGGCAGCGGAAACTCCACGCCGTGCGTGCAAGGTTCGACCACTGATATTGATGGTCCGGCTGCGCCACCCGGAACAGTGCCTGGATACGGCAGTACTTACGGAGTCGTAAAGACGTACGCCCAGTATTCCCTCCACAATATGGCGGGCATGACAGTAACCGTAAATTATCCCGATTATGTGTCTGCAGCCAAGCCGGGGAACAGCCCTCCTAGCCGAGTTCAGGTGGTCGTGACCTATCCTTTCCATCCCATGTTCGGTCTGGGATGGCCCACGGTGACGGTGAATGCCGCAGCCGAGGGAAGGATCATGAACTGAAATGAATGAAAATGAAGTTGAGCTGAGGATCCTGCGATGAAAATAGCGAAGCATAATTTCAAAGGGATCAGTCGCAAGTGCAGCCGCCGGCGGAACGAAGCCGGCCAGTCGATTTTGCTTCTGGTGCTGGTGCTCGGGATCTTTTTGCTGGGCGCTCTTTGTTTTGCCTTCGACATGTCAAACATGTGGTTCCACCGGCAGGCTGCGCAAACCGCCGCGGATGCGGCATGTGCCGCCGGGGCCATGGATCTTCTGGTTGACGCGCAGGGCGGAGGCACTGGCAATCAGGGATTCACGCTGGGGACGGCATACAGTTGCTCAACCAGTTCCAAGGACAGCGTTTGTAAATACGCGGCTCTGAACGGATACTCCAGCGCCAATACCGCGCCAGGAGATACGGTGAATGTCAGCTTTCCCAGTTCGGTCAACGGAGTGACCGCGCCGGGGAGTTCCATTGCCCCCACTCCCTTTATTCGGGTGGACATCGACGATCACGTTCAGACATTTTTTCTGGGCTTACTGAGCGGCAGCGGGACGAAGGAGGTGCGGGCGTTTTCCACCTGCGGAGTGGTGCTCGCGACAGCGCCCATTCCAATGCTGGTGCTCGATCCGCAGACCACGGATGGCGCCACCCTCAGCGTTCAGGGAACTCCCACCGTTGCGATCTATGGCGGCCCGCAACAGAGCATTCAGGTGGATTCAGGCAACACCGCCGCCGTGAACATCGGCGGCAGCGCCACAATCGACCTTAGTCTGGGTGGGCCCAGCACGACCGGGAGTAACTTGGGCGTTTACGGAGGCCCGACGACCGCACCCAGCGGGTTTGCCGACGGAACCACAGGAAGCTGGGTTGCACCTTCGGCCCCAATTAGCGACCCCTTTGCGCAGCTATGCGCCCCGGGCCAAAGCTCGAACTGCACCCAGACCATCAACGGCTATTCCGTCCCCGCCATTCCGACCACGGTGTTGATCCCGACTCTCCTGACGGGTACTACAAACTGCGGTACCGCTGCCAATATCCAGGCTGGGAACTGCACCGTCCCTGGCATAGGCGCGGCATACCCGTCGGGCTATGACGGATGCCCGCTCGCAGCACCTGCCACATGCGTGCTTTACACCGCAGGGGCATATCCCAACGGAATTCAAATCGGGCCTGGCTCAGGAACCACCGCCATCTTCGACCCTGGTCTGTACTACGTGAGTCCAGGCTCTAAAGGCAACCTCTACCTGGATTCAAACTCCACTGTGCGTCCCGGCAGCGGCGCCAACAGCGGTGCCAGCGATGGGTCGGGAGGGACGGTCTTCTATTTCACCGGCGACAGCGGCAGCAAAAAACCAGCGGTGGGCGTGGATGCAAACTCCGGGAAGACTACCTCCAGCTATGCCACGAGCAACATTCAGTGCACGGGTTCCTCCAAGCTCCCTGGTAACCTCCCGACAACCGTCACGGCAGGCAACATTTTGCTCGCCCCTTGCTCGGGTTACTACGGAGATCCGCTCGGCACCAACGATCCCCTCGGTGAGCAGAGAAACATTCTTTTTTTCCAGGATAGATCAGCAACTGGCGTCAACGGGCAGTGGGGAGGCGGAGGTCAGTTCCTGCTGGCGGGAACGATGTACTTCCACTCCTGTGTTGGAGCCAGCCCAGCGGTTGGGGGTGAGGGCTGTACGCAGACGGCGACGACGTCGGATTCCCTGGACACCATGACGCTCTCAGGCAATGCCGGCTCCGGCACCTACGTGCTCGGGGAGATCATTGCCGATGAGATCGCGCTGTCAGGTACACCCAACATCACCATGGATCTTAATCCCACCAGCGTCTTCAGCATCCTAAAGGCATCGATCTTCCAATGAGCGCCGTTATGATTCGCTTTAGCTTCGGCAGGGGAGTAATTGAACGATGAGTCCTGTTGTTCTCGAAGAGCTACTGGAGCGCCTGTCGGTGACGGAGGAGCAGATTCCTCCGGCGCAGCCGCTTTCCTTTCGCGAAATCGGATACGGTTACCGCTCCGGCCGTAGCTTCGGTTACTCCGTGCTGCTGCATCAACTCGTGCTGGTTGTGATTGTTTTTTCCAGCCATTATGCCTTCGTGCGAACCGTCGAGGCTGTGCCTCTCCGGCTCGACACTGCCGAGCCTGTGGGCAAGCTGCTCTACCTGCCGACGCTCGGCGGAGGCAGCGAAGGCGCCGGCAAGACCGGCGGCGGATCGGGCAGCGAGCCTGATCTTTCCTCGGGAGTGCGGGCGCGAAGCCGCCGGGGGTTTGCGTATCCGGGGCCGCAGCCGATGGTTTCAGATCCGCCCCGAGCCACGCTTGGCATTCAGACCATTCTTCAACCGGCGCTGATTAATCCTCCGCTGGTGCGGCAATTTATGCCGCTGCCCAACATTGCGAAGCCGACGGAAGTGGCGGTGGCAGAACCGCCCAAGCCGGTGATAAAAATTCTAGCCGGAGAACTGAGGCTTCGTCCGAGGGTCGACGCGCCGATTGTCGCGCCCAAGCTGACGTTGCCAATTGCCGCTGCCAGCCAGCCGCCGGCAATGGACGCATCCGCCCCCATCATTCCCCGTCTGCTTCCGGCGAAGCCGCCAGTGCCGGGTCCGGCGGAGATTTCCCAAGTGCCGATGGATCGTAGATCGCCGTCGGGACTCCTGGTGCTGAACGCCGTGCCGCCGCCGCCGGATGTTCCGAAAAACGTTCCTCGCGTTGAGGCCCGCTCGCTTTTCGCAGTGGCTCCCGGAGATGTAACGGTGATTGCCGCGCCGGGCGCCGGATCGAAGGGCGGCGCGCAGCCTTCCATGGCTGCGGGTCTCGGCAGTCCGACCGACGTTGCCACCGGCGACGCGCTGGCCGAGGCCCCTGCCGGCGGTCGAACTAAGGATGAGAGCGGTTCGGGCAACGGCAACGGTGGAAAATATGGCAGCGCGAAGGGAAGTGGTTTGAATCCGGCCGGCGAATCGGCGGGGACGGGCCGTGGAACGACCACCGCGACGGCGGGAGCGGGCAGCGGAGCAGGAGCGGGTGCAACGGTCGGAAGTGGGAAAGGTGCGGGAAGTGCAGCCGGCAGCGGTGGGTTTCCCGGCATCACCATCAGCGGCGGACGCTACGGAAACAACGATCCCGCCGGCTTGCGCTCCAGCCTTACGCCCCACCACCAGACCTCGTATGCCATGACCATCACGTCCACCGCCAGCAGCGGGGGCGGGCTTAAAGACTTCGGAGTCTTTCAGAACGAAAAGATTTATACGGTCTATCTCGACATGCGGGCCAACGACAACGACGAAGACCGCACTCCTTCCTGGACCTTGCAGTACGCGGTATTGCAACCACAGGCCCCGGATACTGCCGAGCGTATCACGGGAACGCCCACGTCGCCTTACGCCACGCTGAAACAAGTTCCGGATTTCAGCGCCGACCTGCTCGCGAAGTGCGCCCACCAGCTCATCGTCACATCCGCGATCCTCAATGCCACCGGTCAACTGGAACAGATTTCGATGAAGCAGTCGCCCGATCCGCAGATCAACGGTCCACTGATCGAAGCTCTAAAAAACTGGACGTTCCAACCCGCGCTCGTCGACGGGAAACCGGTGGCGCTCAAAATCCTGATGGGAATCCACTTGTCGGGAAAATAACGGGCGCTCGAAGTTTGCCTTCCCGTCCTCCCTATCTGAGGGATCACGAAAGTACTGGCCTCCGCCTCGGAGTGCCATTCGTGATCCGGCAATTCGGTTAAACTGAAAACCTATGGCGACGCTCTCCTCCGAACCTTTTGCGGGCGCAGTGCCGAATCCGCGGAGCGAGGTCTTCAAGCGCATCCTGCGTTCTCGCTGGACGTTCGTGGCGCTGCAGGTGCTGGATCTATTCACGACCTTGGTGGCGTTTCATTTTGGCGCGTTCGAGATGAATCCGTTGGTCGCACGCCTCACAGTTCAGTTCGGATGGTTGCGGGGCGTGCTGATCAGCAAGCTCATCGCGGTGGCGATCGCGATGGGAGTCCGCAAACGCTTGTGGATCGTCAACATCCTATACACGGCAATCGTCGCCTGGAACCTGATGGTGATTATCGGCCTGTTTCTGCGGGGAAAATAAGCAGCGCCTCTGCATCCCTAAGCGCTCTGTCATGATTTCCGGAAGGTTTCGCGAACCATTATTCAGCCGCATCATAAAGCGGGCGGCTGAGAGCGCGGAAGCACGACTCTGGCCTGGCATCCCTTTTGATCGGTGCGATTCAGGAGTTCGATCGATCCTCCGTGGGCCTCGACGATCTGCCGCGAAAGCACCAGGCCGATTCCACTGCCCGCCGGCTTGGTGGTGTAGAAGGGAACGAACACGTTAGCGGGATTGCCCAGTCCGGGCCCGTTGTCTTCGATGGTAAGAAGCAGATCTCTATCGGCGAGTTCCCAGCGCACCACGACGATGGGTTTGCGGGCCGCCATGGAGGCGATTTCCGCCGCGCTGTCGGCGGGGACCGGGTGCTGTGGTTCGAGCGCAGCCTCGGCCGCATTGCGCACCAGGTTGATCAACATTTGCTCGACGAGGTCCGGATCGACCATCAAGTCCACGGGCGGACTGGGAAGCACCTGCACGGTCAGACTGGCCTCAAGGGCAGCGACCCGCTGAACAATCGGGGCAAGCTGAATCTTACGTAGGATCGGCGGTGGCATCTGGTTGAGTTGCCGATAGGCCTGGAGAAAGCGATTGAGGGAGTCGGCCCGGGCCTCAATAATCGAAAGCCCACGCTCGAAGTCGCCCCGCTGATCGGCTTCCAGCGCGGTGTGGGAGATCTGGGCCCGCAGAGTCCCAGCGATTGATTTAATCGGCGTGAGCGAGTTGTTGAGTTCGTGACCGAGCACGCGAATCAAACGTTGCCATGCTCCCCGTTCCTCCTCACGCAGAGCGCGGCTCACATCCGACAAAACGATCAGAGTGTGTGGCACACCTTTCTGGCGGAAGGAACTGCGCCGCACCAGCCAGCGCGCGTTCGGATCCTGGAAGTGCAGCGGGACCACGGTCTCACTTTCGGCTTTCATGCAGGCGGCCAGGCCGATTTCTTTGGCGGTGCGGCCGAGCAGTCTGACGGCAGGCTGCTGCAGCAGGCGTTCTCCAGCGGAGTTCACCAGCCGCAGAATCTGGTCGGGGTCAAAGGTAAAGAGCGGAACCTCGATTTCTTCGACTACACGGCGCAAAAGGGCGGCAGCTTCAATCGCGCGAATGCGCTGGTCCGCCAGCAGATCGGCCAGGGCATTTACCTCGATGGAGAGTTCCCCGAGCGCGTCATCGGTGGCGGCGCCGCGGGCGCGGAACGAGTAGTCCTCCTCGCGCAAGGCAGAGATTACATTGGCCAGCGTCTGCAGCGGGTGCGTGGTCTGCTCTTGAAGCGCCATCGCCAGCAGCCACCATACGAACAGTTCGGCGAACATCAGAACGAGTTTGGATTGCAACGTCCAGGATTGCAGCCAGATGAAAATGCCGCTGACCACTAGGGCGGGAAGGGCGACCAGAAAGGCGTACAGATTGATGCGCCGTTCGTATAAGAGGCGAACCCGTTTTTTCGGAGCTTTGCGCGCGCCGGGATTGGGGGTCCCTCGCGGGCTAGAGCCCATACTTCTCCATCCGGCGATAAAGTGCGCCACGGCTCAGCCCGAGAGTCTCGGCTGCCTGACTCACATTTCCCTGCGAGCGTTGCAAAGCCTTGCGAATTAGAATCGCCTCCACGGATTCGAGGCTGAGCTCCTCGAGGTTTTGGCTCTGCGGGCGCAGCATATCCAATCCCAGGTCGGCTCGCTGGATTTCGTTGCCCCGGCACATCAGAACCGCGCGTTCGAGCGTGTGCTCCAGTTCGCGAACATTGCCCGGCCATGCGTACTGCATGAGGAGTTGCAAGGCGGAAGCCTCGAAACCCTGAATCGGGCGGCGGTAACGGGTTGCGTAACGAGTCAGAAAATGTCCGGCGAGTGCGGGAATATCTTCGCGGCGTTCGCGCAGCGCGGGTACATGAATCTCGACGGTATTCAGGCGGAAGAGCAAGTCCTCACGAAATTGGCCGGATGCGCAGGCTGATCGAAGATCCGCATTGGTGGCGGAGACCACGCGTACGTCCACGCGCACCGCGCGGGATGATCCGACGCGTTCGATCTCCCCCGCCTCCAGCACCCGCAGCAGCTTGGCTTGCTGGCGCAGAGGAACATTGCCGATCTCGTCCAGGAAAATCGTGCCGCCGTCGGCCAGTTCAAACCGCCCAATGCGGTCGAAGCGGGCATCGGTGAACGCGCCCTTCACGTGCCCGAAAAGTTCGCTTTCAAAAAGCGCCTCGGGAACCGCCCCCGTGTTCACCGAGACCATGAGACGCGACGCGCGCCCGGATATGGCATGCAGCGTGCGCGCCACAACTTCCTTTCCGGTGCCGTGCTCACCCGTGATCAGGACATTCGCATCGGAGGGTCCAACACGAGTAATGGCTTCCAGCACGGGTTGCATAGCCGGGGCGGTGGCGATGAATTCGGGAAGTCCCTCGGCCTGCAGCAGGCGGTTCTGCGCGGCGAGCCGTTCGGCGCGCTGCAACGCGCGGCGCAGCTCAACCTGCGCCCGCAGGATCGAAAGCAAACGCTCATTCTCCCATGGTTTCTGGATGAAATCGCGAGCCCCGCGGCGCATGGCTTCGACCGCGAGTTCAATGTTAGCCCAGGCAGTCATGACGATGACCGGAGCAGTGCTGTCGAGTCCGACGATTTCAGAAAGAAGGTTCAGGCCTTCCTGCCCGGAGGTGGTATCGCGCGTGTAGTTCAGGTCGATGAGCAGGGCATCGTAGGTTCCCGTAGCCAGCGCATCGCGAACCAGCGCCGGGGATCGCGCGGTTTCCACGTCGTACCCCTGCGGCCGCAGCAGGAGTTCAAGAGCTTCGAGAACGTGCTGCTGATCGTCGGCCGCCAGGATGCGCGGCCGTTCCTGCCTGTCTTTATCAGGCCTGTCCTTCGTCGGAGCGATGGCGGAAAGTCCTCCGGATTTGGTGGAAGTCTGCATCTGAGCTATGGACTCGCGGCGCTGATCGTATCACCAACCACGCCGGTCACGGCATCTTGAAGCTGAATGCCATTATGTTCCAAAGTTGCGCCGGTTGCGCGATCAAGTTCAACTTTGGCTTTTTCAAAGATGGTCATCGCGGTGACAAGGTCGAGCTCCGCAAGCGAAAGATCGCGTTGCGCAGACAGCGTTTGATAGCTCGATCCCGACCCGAGGTCTTGTTCCTTCTTGGTGATATCGAATGTGCGCTGCGCAAGATCGCGCGCCTTGCGGGCCGCCTGTACCCGCGCGCCGGTTTGCTCGACCGCATATTGGGCGTTGCGGACTTCGATGCGCACCTGCTTCTTCAGTTGCTCGAGGCGGAGTTCTGCCTGCCGGTACTCGAGTTCGGAGCGGTACTGATCGGCCTTTGCCACGCGGTTGCGGAGCGGGATATTCAGATTCAATCCTACATAGTAATCGGGAGCGGAATTGTTGAAGGTGTTGGTCAGCGCTCCTGAAAAATCGGTCGGCACATTGGAAGTGCAGCCTGTCCCCGTGCAGAGAGGATTTAGCGGCCCAGCTAACCCGGAGCCGCCGTAGAACCCGACAACTGATAGCGAAGGCAGCAGGGCATTGCGCGCGGCACGGCGGCTGATCTGGCGGTTCACAAGGTCGACGTCGGACTCGGCCAGTTCGGGGCGGTCGTGCAACGCGGTCGCAATCAAATCCTGGATTGCCTGGCTGGCCTGGGCCTGCACGCCTTCCATTCGGTCCGTAGGAATGACGGGCATGGCTTCCAGCGTGGGATCGTCCAGGCTCTTGGTGACGGCGTTCTTGATCAGAGTCTCCTGCAGTTGCAGGCTGGTGCGGGCCACGGTCAATTCCTGATCACGCTTGGAAACCTCCGCCTCGGCGCGCAGGACGTCCATCTCGGGAATGCTTTCGAGCTGCAGTTGCTTACGGGCGTTGTCCAGGGTTTGCTCCGCGAAGGCGGAAGATTTTTCGTTGACCTGCGTCTGCTCGTACGCGCTGACCAGGTCCCAGTAAATATTTTCGATCTGCGTTACGGTAGCGATGACCTGGTCTTTAAAAGCGATGTCAGAAATCTTTTTGTTGTTGCTGGCGATGCGGAGATAACGCAAGTTCGGCCCAAATCCGAATCCGGCGAGAACCTCCTGCTGGAAGGTGAAGCGATACTGGGAGCTCAGAGCGGGCGACAGGTTCGTAAAAATGCTGTTCGTGGTCTGACGTGCGTTGTTGAAACTAACGGAAACGGTTGTGCCCGTGGCAAAGGATTGCAAGTAGTTGAAGTTGAACTGACCGGTGTTGGTCTGCAAGGTAGGCACGCCGTTTAGCGTCAGGTTGGAGAGCGGAAGCGTCTGATGTTCCTCTCCGCCATTTGCGCTGATAAAAGGATCGTAGGACGATACCGCGGTTCCAGCGCCCAGCGTGGACTGCACCAGTCCGGACGCGCCCGCTCCGGCTCCACCCGCTCCGCTGCTCGTGCCACCGGCGCCCGCGCCCGGAGCGCCCGTGCCAAAGCCACCCACACCGCCGCCGGGAGTTCCCTGGACCACGCCGGTATTAACACCGCGAAAAAATCCTCCCGCCTGGGTGCGGAGAATGTCAGTATTCGCGATCGGAAGATTGTAGCGAGCGATGGCCAGATCCAGATTGTTTTCGAGCGCGAGGTCGATGGCGTCTTTCAGTGAAAGGTAGAGCTTGCCGTCCCGAATGAGACGGTCAAGACGCGCCGAGTTCGCCAGCACCGGCGCGGGAACATAGTCCGGCGAGTAGGCATTCAGCGGGTTGTGCGATTTCGGCATGTCAAAACTCACAGGACCGCCGGCCTGAGGGGTTTGAGCAGCGGTGGTCTGTGCGCCTGCACTCGGCGTCGCGGCGGCCGGCGAAGGCGTTGCTGCCTGCCCCTGCATGGAAGCAGCCAGCATTCCATAAATACAAGTGAGGGCGATTCCCCGTCTCAAAAAAGTGGTCCCAGAAACATTCACGATGCACTGACCTCCGCCGATTGAGTGAGTGTTGGATTGGCCGTGTCACCCACCAGCCAACCGTCCCGCATTTGAATGGTGCGGCTGCCGTACGCCGCGTTCGCTTCGGAATGGGTTACTTGCACGATCGTTGTTCCTTGCTGATTCAGCCCACGGAACAACTCCATGATTTCCTTGGCCTGGCCGGAGTGCAGGTTGCCGGTGGGCTCATCGGCCAGCAGAAGCGGAGGTTTGTGAATGACGGCCCGTGCAATGCCGACAAGTTGCTGCTGTCCTCCCGAGAGTTGGTTGGGATACAGATCTTTTTTCCCGACGATCTGGAAACGATCGAGTGTGTCGGCGACCAGACCCTGCCGCTGACCGCGAGGGATGTCCTTATACGAAAGCGGCAGGTCGATGTTTTCCTGGACGGTGAGGTCGTCGAGCAAGTGGTAGCTCTGGAAAACGACGCCGACATTTTTCTTCGCCAGTTCACTGCGCTGCTTGCGTTTCAGATCGTGAACCCCTTGCTCGCGGAACCAGTACTCGCCCTCCCACTGGTCGTCGAGCAGCGCGAGCACGTTGAGCAATGACGATTTCCCCGCGCCCGAGGGCCCCATGACGGTGATGAACTCCCCTTCGCGAATGTCGAGGTTCACGCGGCGCAGCACCCACGTTCGTCCAGCGCCAGTCTTGTAGCTGCGATCGATATTTTTCAGTTGGATCATTTCACTCCCGTTTCCTGAATCAAGATTTCTATTCGTAGCGCAGAGCGACGATAGGATCGACCTTCATCGCCCGCCGTGCCGGGATGTAACCAGCCAAACCGGCGACGCTCATCAGCACAGCCGACACCGTAACAAAAGTCAGCGGATCGCTCGATCGAACTCCATAGAGCAGATGTGACAAGCTGGAGAGCATCCGCGTGAGTATCAGTGCTCCGACTGCACCGACCGCGATGCCCGCAAGAACTAATTTCAGCTCGTGCCCAATAAAGAGACGAAGCACACTTTGTTTGTCGGCGCCGAGCGCCATCCGAATCCCAATCTCCTGCACCCGCCGCGTAACGGAATACGAAATCGTGCCATAAATTCCAACTGCCGCCAGCAACAATGCCAGACCTGCAAACGAGCCAAGGAGAAGCATAGGGAAGCGCTGCCCAGACATGGAATCCGCAACGATCTGCCGCATGGTTTGTACGTTGTAGATGGGCTGGTCGGTGCCTGCCTGGTAGACCATCGCCTTGATCGCTGGAATGACAGTCGCAGGGGCGAGGGGCGTGCGAACGATTATGCTCGCGTCCGAATAATTGAGCGGGACCCATTGGTCCGGATCTTGATAGAGCGAATAGTACGTCTGATACTGATTGGCCACACCCGCGTCATTCAGTCCCGCATCCTTCACGTGGCCTGCCACGCCCACAATTGTGCAAGGGCCGAAGGCCGCGAATCCAGCCGTGATCGTATGTCCGATAGATTTTCCGTCAGGAAAAAACTTCCGCGCGAATTCACTGTCGATCACGGCGACGCAAGGCGACTTTGTCGTGTCCCCCTCGCTGAGGAAACGGCCTTGAAGCAGGGGGATCTCCATAGTTCGAAAATAATCCGGCCCGGTCAGAAACGCCTGTAGTCGTGGCGCCCCTTGCAGCGATTCGGGTTTTTGCGAGTCGATCCAAAACGGCAAGTACCCGCCCTGCCCGGTTAACGGAATGGCGGTAGTAAAATCCGCCGCCTGCACGCCGGGAATCTGGCGAATGCGTTCCAGCAATTGGCGGTATGCGATGCGAGTGCTCGAAGCCGTCTTGGTCAGTGAATGCGAGACCCCAACCTTGAAGGTGACGATGTTTTTTGTTTCGAAGCCCGGATTCACATCCCGCAAACGAAGAATTGTCCGAAACAGCAGGCCAGCGCCCACCAGCAGCACAAGCGTTAACGCCACTTGCATAACGACGAAACTGCTCTGAGTGCGCCGATGGGCGACGGTGGAACCGCGGCCACCCTCTTTGAGCGATGCCTGCGGCTCGGCGCTCCAACTCTTGAGAGCCGGTGAGAGCCCGAACAGAATTCCAGCCACGAGCGAGACCGCCAATGTGTAAAGCAGGACGGCCGCATTCACGCCGACGTCCTCGCTGCGCGGCAAAATTCCAGGCAACGCTGCCAACAGGGATCTGATTCCGAGAAATGCGATCACGATCCCCAGGCCGGCTCCGGCTAGCGAAAGAATCAAGCTCTCCGTCAATAGCTGCCGTGCCACGCGCGCGCGACTCGCACCGAGTGCCGAGCGAATTGCAAACTCACGATTGCGCGCCGCTGAACGGGCCAGCAGGAGATTAGCAACATTCGCGCATGCGATCAGCGAGACCAGCCCCACCGCGCCCAACAGAAGGCCGAGGGTTTGTCCCGCGTCCCCTACGATTGCTTGCTTTAGAGGCTCGACATAAGTTCCCAGATCCCGGTTGTCGCCAGGGTACTGACGATCGAGACTGTTCTGGATCGTACTCATCTCTGCTTGACCTTGCGATGCACTCACTCCAGGTTTCAGACGCGCGATAGTGAAGATGCCAGCGTGACTTGCCCGATTGTTTAGAATTAATGGATCGGACTGACCGAGCGGCGTATAAATATCGGCTTCCTCTTCGAGACGAAATTCGGGCGGGGCGACTCCAACGATCGCGTAATTCAGTCCGTCCACAGTGACGGTCCTGCCCAAGACTTCATGAGTGCCGGCGAACCGCTCCCGCCACAGACGATGGCTAATCACAACCGCCGGTGCTCCGCCGTGCTGATCTTCCTGCGGGCTGAATTCGCGGCCCAATGCCAGTTCCACTCCCAGCGTGCTGAAAAATCCCAACGAGATTTGACTGGAATTAAGGTGCGAAGCCGTGCCGGGAAAAGTCAGGTCAACTCCCTGCTGCCTGAACGCGGCCATGCGCTGAAATGAGCGAGCGTTGCGTTGCCAGTCCTGAAAGTTTGGGTATGAATCCCAGACGCGCGGAAAGCGCGGATTGTTTTCCCAGATCATGACCAGTCGATCCGGCTCGAAGAAACGCAGAGGCGCCAGCACTACGGCTTGCACGACGCTGAAGATCCCCGTGTTCGCGCCGATCCCGAGCGTCAAAGTGAGCACGGCCACGACTGTGAACCCAGGGTTCCTGCGCAACTGCCGCAGCGCGTAACGAACGTCTTGAATGACTCCATTCATTTTCTTCTCACTCGTAGCGCAACGCCACCATAGGATCGACTTTCGAGGCACGGCGCGCCGGGATGTAACAAGCCAGCAGTGCGACACTGACCAAAGCCATGGCAACCACTGCATAAGTCACGGGGTCGATCGGTTTAACGCCCACCAGGAACCCCGCGATTAATCGCGTCAGCCCAATCGCCAGGCCGATTCCAACAGCGACACCAATCAGCGTGAGCTTCAGTCCCAGTCCGCCGACGAGTCGGATTACGTCGGAGGGAAAAGCTCCCAAGGCAACCCGGATGCCGATCTCGTGTGTGCGTTCGCTGACGAAATACGACATCACTCCATAAATCCCGATCACCGCCAGCAGAACGGCGATGCCCGCAAAAATCCCGAACAGGTTCATATAAAACCGCGTATGTCCCATGGACTCCGCCAAGACCTGGTCCATGGTCCTGACATCCGTGACCGGTAGATCAGGATCCAGATCTGCTACTATTTTTTTCCCGGCGGTAGCCAGCCCTGCCACCTGATTCGTCAAGCCCGGCGCGGTTCGCAGCATGATTGTCGGACTAAGCAGAGGCGCCACCGCGCCGCCGGGAAAGATTGTCGGCTGCTGAAGAAATGAGACATAAACGAACGGCGGCACCGGTTGCCCTGGGCCGAAATGTCTTACGTCGCCTACAATACCAACGATCTGGCGGGGCCGGTCCTCCTCTACGGGGTAAGGGTCATAGCGCAGCAGCAGTTGCTGACCGATCGGATCTTCGTTCGGGAAATAACGGCGCACGAAGGCCTCGTTGACGACGACGGCCCAGGGAGCGCTTTGCGTGTCACGTTCTTCCAGATAGCGTCCCCTTCTGAGCGGAATCTTCAGGGTGCGGAAGAGGCTGGCACTCACGATGGAACGTATCGCCAAGGGCCTTCTGTCCGGCGTTGGCGCTGGATGACCAAGCACCGAAAAGGTAAGCTCCTCGTTGGGCGCGCCGCTGATTAGTCCCGCCGATTCGACTCCTGGCAAAGTGGTGGCTCTCTCGAGCGCTCTCTGACAAAACGCCGTGAGTAGCGGCAGTGGTTTTTCCATGTCGCCCCCGGGCACTCTCACCAAATATTTCCCCCCTTCTGGAAGCTGGATGGACATGGTGGTGACATTTTTCGGATCGAAACCGGGGTCGATCCGGTGCAGGCGCAGCATGGTGTTGATCATGAGGCCAGCACCTACCAGCAGCACCATGGCAAGAGCCACTTCCGACACGGCCAACGAATGGCGTACCAATCCGTGCGAGGCAGTTGAAGTCCTACCCTCGCCTTCGCGGAGAGCAAGGTTTAGATCGGGACGGGAGGCCTGAATCGCCGGCGCCAATCCGAAGAGGAACGCCGTAAGCATGGAAACGCCGAGCGTAAATAGCAGCACCGGGCCATCTACGCGGATTTCTCCGGAATTCGGAAACTCGCCGGCGAGGTTGCGAAATAGTTCGATCCCCGCAAATGAGATAACTATTCCAAGGCCTCCTCCAAGCAGCGCGAGCAGCCCACTCTCTGCGAGCAACTGCTGGATCAACCGCCGCCGGCTCGATCCTAGTGCTGCCCGCAGCGCGTATTCTTTGCGACGAACTTCGGTTCGGGATTGCAAAAGGTTGGCGACGTTGACGCACGCGATGAGCAGAACAAAAAACACAGCGCCAAAGAGCGGATATAGCGATTTCCCGGCCCAATCGAAAAGCTCCTGATGCAAAGGCACAAGTTTCTTCCCGACGCCCTTGTTGGTCGCCGGATAGGCCTGCTCCAGGCGCCGCGCGATCAAGTCCATCTCGACCTGGGCTTGTGCCAACGTCACACCTGGTTTAAGCCTCCCGACCGGCATGAGCCAATGATCGATTCGCTCTTTGTACCGGCTGCTCTCGGGATTGATCGGTTTCCACAAATCGATCTGTTCGCCGTAGAAAGGAGCAAATTCGGCAGGCATCACGCCGACAACCGTCGAGACCACGCCTTCAATAGTGAACGTTTTTCCCAGCGCGTTGGGATCGCCGTTGAACTTGCGTTTCCAGAAAGAATTGCCGATGACCACGGTCTGCGTGGTGTCCTGCATTTCTTCTGCGGCAAAAATCCGCCCCAGGGTTGGCTTTGCGCCCAGCAAGCTGAAAAAATTGGGAGTGACGTCCTGCTCCTTAATCGGCTCTGCCTCACCCAGACCGGATAAAGCAGAGCGCTCGGTGAAGCTGGTCAGCGCGATATCTTCGAAGACATGATTCTGTTTCTTCCAGTCGTTCATCTCCGCAATGGGAGGCGGCTGCCCTGAATCCTCCGGCTTCTGTAGCTGGGTCTCCCAGATCGCCACCAGCCTTTCCGGATGTTCGTACGGCATAGGACGATACAGCACCGCATTCAGCACGCTGAAAATAGTGCTGTTGGCCCCGATTCCGAGCGCGAGCGAGAGAACGACCACGGCGGTGAATCCAGGACTCTTGCGCAACTGGCGGACCGCGTAGCGAACATCCTGAAATAGTCCATTCATAATGGCTCCGGTGCTTATTCGTAGCGCAACGCTTTCATGGGATCGGTTTTCGCCGCGCGGCGGGCTGGCAGCAGCGCGGACGCGAGCGCCACGCCGGCGACCAGCACAGTCACCACGACCAGCGTCAGCGGATCGCTGCTCGAAATGCCGAACAGTTGACTGCGCGCCGCGTGCGCGAGCAGCAATGAAGCCGGGAGTGCAACGGCAATGCTGATGCCCGCCAGCCAAAGCACTTCGACCAGCACCATGCGCATCACGGATGTGCGGTTCGCGCCGAGAGCAATGCGGATACCGATCTCGCGGGTCCGCTGCGCCGTCGAATAAGCCAGCACACCGTACAGGCCAACTGCGGCCATGAGAACCGCGAGCACGCCGAAAGCTGACGCCAGAATCGCGATCACCCGATCGGCGATCAAGTTGTCATCGACCTGTTCCTGCATGGTGCGGAAATTGTCCAGAACCAGTTTGGAGTCGAGCGTCTGCATGGCTCGCCGGACGGTCGCCTCCGCACTTTCCGGCGACTGCCAGGTGCGGACGTAAAAGGTCATGGAACGCAAATCCTTGTCCTGCAGATATGGAGTAAAAATCGTGCGTAGGATTTCCTGCCGAACTCCGGTGTGCCTTGCATCCTTCACTACGCCGACGATCTCGGTGTCGAACTTCACTTTTCCTGCGCCCCAGCCGAAGTAATGACCGACGGCGCGTTGCGGTTCTCCGAAATAGTGACGAGCGAGACTCTCGTTGACCACGGCAACGTTTTGGGTTCCGTCACGGTCCTGCTCGGCCAGTTCGCGTCCTGCAAGCAGCGGCATACCCATGGCCGAAAAGTATCCCGGGCTCACTTCGGGCGATTCCACACCCATGTCCTCGTTTTCTTTCGCGGTGTAGCCCGATAGCGTGATGTTCTTTCCGGTGTTGTCATCCGCCAGTTCGGGATCGGTCGTGCCCGCGACAGACCGCACGCCCGGCAGGCTTGCGACGGTTTGCAGAATTTGCGTATCGAGACTGCGGGTCTGATCGGGGCGATATCCCGCGAGCGTTGCCTGAACTCCGAAAGTCACGAGATGGTCCGTTTCAAAACCCACATTCAATGACTTCAGATTTTGCAGGGTGCGTACGAACAGGCCCGCGCCCACCAGGACGAGAATGCTCAGTCCGATCTGGACCGCGACCGAGATGCGCCGGAAACGCAGCGGACCGCCGCCCGCCGTCATCGCCTGCTGCTTAAGAGCCGGGGCCAGATTCGGCCGCCAGAACTGAATTGCAGGAGCAAGGCTAAAGATCAGACTCACCAGCAGCGCCAGGGCGAAATTGAAAGATAAAATGCGCAGATCGGGATGAGAGGAAAACGGAAGATCTCCCGGCATGGTGCTCCAGATCGTGTTAATTAACCAAGCGGAAACACTGGGTGCAATGGCAATTCCGAGCGCACCTCCCGCCAGTCCGAGCATCAGGCCCTCCACTAATAGCTGCTGAACCACGCGAGCGCGCTTCGCCCCTAACGCATAACGAACCGACATTTCGCGCATGCGCCCCGCCGCCCGCACCAAAAGAAGACTGCCCACGTTGGCGCAGGCCATTAGCGCCACCAGTCCGACCATGGCCATGATGATCAGCAATGGCGTCTGCACATCGCTGCGCAGCGGGGAAAATCCTTTGGCTCCGTCGCGCACGAACAGATGCGACTTGGTCAGGAAACTTTCCTTGACGTTCTCCGAGTTCTCCCCGCGCTGCTTCAATTCGTCGGCGCGGATGGAATACCACAGCGGGTTGATGCCCGCTTCAGCCTGTTCGCGGGAGAGTCCGGGCTTGAGTTTACCGATGATGTTCAGCCATCGCGACTTGCGGTCTTCGAGATCCTTGAATCCCGGCCTGACTTCCGCCTTCATCGTCATCGGCACAAAAAGATCCGGAGTGTCTCCCATGACCACGCTGTGAAAGCCGGGGGGCGCGACTCCCAGGACCGTGAAGGGCCGACCGTTCACCAGAATGCTCTGGTTCACGATCGACGGGTCGGAGCCCAGGCGGCGCTGCCAGTAACTGAAGCTTAAAACCACAACCGGATTGGCGTCCGCCACGCGGTCATCGTCGGCAACCATCAGGCGTCCCAGAGCGGGCCGTATTCCTAAGGCGTCAAAATAATTGCCCGATACTAATTCGGCCCCGACAAGTTCCGGTTGGTTGTGCCACTGCACACCCACCGCCGCATAGTCGGTAGCGATCAGGCTGGCGAAAACGGAATTGCGGTCGCGGAGATCGCGATACATGGGATAAGAAAAATAGAAATTCTCGTCCGTGCGCGAGCTCGTGTGGCCGTTGAAGCTGCCCACAGACTGCAGAATCACGAGGCGATCGGCGTCCTTCACCGGCAATCTGCGCAGCAGTGCCTGGTCAAGCAAGCTGAAGATGGCGGTGTTGGCGCCAATGCCGAGCGCCAGCGTGACGATTGCAACCGCGGCAAACCCCGGCGCTTTACCCAACTGGCGCAACGCGTAACGAAAATCTTGAGCAAATCCGGTCATCATAAGTCTGAGCCTCCTATTCGTACCGCAGCGCCACCATGGGATCGATGCGCATGGCCCTTCGCGCCGGTATCGAACACGCGGCTAGCGCCACCAGCACGAGCAGGATGCCAACGCCCGCAAACGTGGCGGGATCGTAAGGCCGCACGCTATAGAGCATCGCGGCCATCAGCCGTGTGACGGCCATGGCCGTCGCGATGCCGATGATTGTGCCGGCAAGCGCCAGCAGAAGTCCGCGCCGTGCTACCAGCCGCATCAGTTCGCGCCTTTGCGCACCGAGGGCCATGCGAATACCCAGCTCGCGGGTACGTCGCGCCACTTCGTACGAGAGCAATCCGTACAGTCCTATGCACGCCAGTATCAGGGCCAGTAACGCAAAGAACCCCGACAGGCGGGACATGAGCCGCTCCTGATAGAGCGTCTGCTCAATCTGCTGGGCCTGCGTGCGCACATCGAACAGAGGCACGTTGTTGTCGGCCTGCGCAACGATGCCGCGCACCTGATTCACCAATGCCGTGGGGTCGCCCGCAGTTCGCAACTCGAAGTGGGCGCTGTGGCCCACCAGGGGCAGGAACATGGTGGGCAAGATATCGCGACGCAACCGAGCGTATTTGGTGTCGGCGGTAATTCCGACGATGAGATACCCAGGCTGCGGACCCGTTGCCGGCTCATCCTCTTGTTTATTTCCCATATGCCGGCCCACGGGATTCTGGTTGGGGAAGTACTTCCTGACAAACGCCTGGTTGACGAGAACGGGCACGGGAGCCGGCTGCGGCTCGGTTTCTGGCTGCGCGGCCTTTGCTGGATTGCCGGATACGGCAGCCTGCTCCGCCACGGTGATCGCCGCATTCGTCGCTTCTGCCGAAGCAAAGTCGGCACGCGTGAATTCGCGGCCGGCACGCACGGGAATGCGCATCGTCCGGAAGAAATCCAGCCCCACCTGGAGCGTAGCGGTGTTGGCATTCGATTGGGGCGGCGCGTCGTCGAGGTGCACGTCATAGGCTGACCAGCTTTGGCTCAAGAGCGAGTCCTCGGAATAACTGGCAGACACCACGCCCGGCAGCGCTTGGAACTGCTCCTGCAACTGCCGGTAGAGCTCTACCGTTTGGTGGTCTGTGTATCCGGCCAAGCTGGGATGTATGCCGAAGAGCAGGACATTTTGCGTGTCGAAACCTGGATCGAGGGTCTGCAGCGTATGCAGGGTCCGCACCAGCAGACCCGCGCCGACCAGCACAACCACCGAGAGCGCCACCTGCGCCACCACCAGCGCGTCGCCGAGCCGGACACGCCGCCCTCCCTGCGCTGCGCCGCCGGGGATGGAGGACGCATGCTCCCTGAGCGATGGTGTAAGGTCGGCGTGCGCGCTGCGGAAGCTGGGCGCAAGACCGCACAGGATGCCCGTGGCGAGCGTAACGCCGCTGGTGAACGCCAGCACGCGCCAGTCCGGAGCGATGACAAACCGAAACGGCTGGTCGAGGCCCCTGGAGATCAACATGGTAAGAGCGCGCACGCCCCAGACGGCAACCAGAATGCCGAGCGCACCGCCGGTGGTTGCCAGCACCAGGCTTTCGGTCAGGAGCTGGCGCGCAATCCGCGCGCGTCCGGCGCCCAGTGCCTGGCGCATGGCCAGTTCCTTCTGCCGATTGGCGGAGCGCGCCAGAATCAGGCCGGCCACGTTGGCGCAAGCGATAAGCAGAACGAATCCCACCGCGGTCATGATGAGTTCGAGCATGGCTGCAATCTGGCTGCTCTCGCCGTTCAACGCCTCTCCTGCCGGCAAAAGCCGGAGAGCGGGTTGGTCGCCCTCGGTGAAGATCGGCTTGGCGGCCTGCAGCACCTCCGCCTGGAAGAGTGTGGTTGCCTCAGCCTGTGCCTGCTCGACGGAAACGCCCGGCTTGAGCCGGCCAGCCAGGACGACCCACCAGATTGCCGGATCTGACAGCGAGTACTCTGTTCCCGACCTTTCGCTTTGTACTCGCTTCGCCAGCGACAGCGGCATGAAGAAGTCCTGGCTCTTGCCGGGAGTCAGGCTGGTGAAGCCCGGCTCGGCCACGCCCACGATGGCGACATCCACGTTGTTGAGGCGGACCGCGCGGCCCACGGCGGCGGGGTCGGCGCCAAAGGCGCGCTGCCAGTAACCGTAGTCCAGCACAATAGCCGGCGATGCGCTGAGCGCATCGTCGGCAAGGCCAAGCGGCCGTCCTAGGATTGTCTTTGCGCCGACGGTCGAGAAGTAATCTCCCGAGACATATTCGCCGCGCGCGATGTTGGCCGGCCCGTTGCCGCTGAAACCCACTTCGATGGGACCCGCGAATGCCGTCACGCCTGAAAATGTGTTCGTGTGGCTGCGCAGAGTCTCATAAAACGGCACGGAAAATGCGCAATCCTTCGTGTCGTCATTGTCGTCGCAATCGCCATAGAGGCTGTGTCCACGCAGCTTGGGCTGATGATGCGCGTTCCAGCCGAAAATAACCAGGCGCTCCGGATCTTCGGCCGGCAGCGATCGGAACATCACCGCGTCGATGACGCTGAAGATGGCGGTGTTGGCCCCGATGCCGAGCGCCAGCGTGACGATTGCAACCGCGGCAAACCCCGGCGATTTCGCCAGTTGCCGCAGCGCGTACCGAAAATCTTGAGAAAATCCGGTCATCATTATCTCCAGTCTCCTATTCGTAGCGCAGCGCCACCATGGGATCGACCTTCGCCGCCTTGTTTGCGGGAAGGTAGCAGGCGAACAGCGCAGCTATGAACAGAGTGAACGCGACCGCGCTGAACGCGGCCACGTCTATCGTGCCCACGCCGTAGAGCACGCCGCGCATGGCGCGTCCGACAAAGCACGCGCCCACCAGCCCCAGCCCCAGACCGATCGAGGCCAGAACAATTCCTTCTTTCAGGATCAGGCCGAGCACATGATCCTGACTCGCGCCGAGAGCCATGCGCAGCCCAATTTCGTGGGTGCGCTGCGCCACCGCGAAGGCCATGACTCCGTAGATGCCGACCGCGGCCAGCAGCAGAGCGACCGAGGCGAAGCTGACATAGAGCGCCGTTACGAATTGATCGCGCACCAACGACTCATTCACGATCTGATCCATAGTCTTAACGTTCGCCAGAGCCAGGTCAGGATCGACTGTGTGCACCGCTGCGGCGATGCTCTTGCTCATCTGCGCAGGATCGCCCGTGGTCCGCACCGCCATTGACGTTTGCGGCCACGGACTCTGCGCGAAGGGAACATCGATCTCGGGAAACCCGTCGCCGCGAAGGCCGCCGTTGTGAACATTTCGAAACACGCCCACGATCTGCCACTCCAGAGGAGGCCCCAGCTTGGGCACGCCCGGAATCAACTGCTCGACCAGGATGCGCTGGCTCAGAGGGTCGACACCCGAGAAGTAACGCTTGACGAAAGTTTCATTCACCACGGCGACTCGAACGCCGGTGGCCGTGTCCTGATCGGTGAAGGCGCGGCCCTTCACCATCTGAATCCCGAAGGTCTGAAAAAATCCCGGAGTGACCATCTGGAAGCCGGCGCCGGGGCGGGCGGACGGGTCTGCGAGAGGCGGCGTGCCTACGATCATGAAGGGCATGCCGAAGTTCGTGCCCTGCAGAGGCATGCCAGTCCCCGCTTCGGCGCGGACCACGCCGGGCAGAGACTCGATGCGCTCGACCAGTTGCCGGTAATAAGTCACGATCTGTTCGGGCTGGGTGAACCGCTTCTCGGGCACCGGAAGATTGAAGGTGAGAAGGTGCTCGATGCGAAAGCCGGGATCGACCCTCGCCAGGTTCCAGAAGCTGTGGATGGCGAGTCCGGCACCGGCCAACATGGTCAAGGCCAATGCAAACTCTCCGATGACCAGAGACCGGAGCAGACGGTGGCGTCCGGCGCTGGTACCGGAACGCCCACCCTCTTTCAGGGTTTCATTCGGATCGATTCGCGAGGCATGCCAGGCTGGCGCACAACCAAACAGAATCCCGGCAATGGTCGTGGCTGCCAGAGTAAAAAACAGAACCGGCAGGTTCAGCGTCACATCCGCTTCGGATGGCAGAGTACTCGGAGGCATCTTTGCCATCATGATCCGGATAATCGCCAGGCCCAGCCCGATCCCCAACCCGCCTCCCAGGACAGCCAATACCAGACTCTCCGTGAGGAACTGGCTGAATACCTGCCACCGGCTCGCTCCCAGCGAAGTGCGAACGGCCACTTCTTTCAGCCGCGTTGTCCCTTTGGCGAGCACCAGGTTGGCAACGTTTCCGCAGGCGATGAGAAGCAGGAATCCGACCCCGCCCATCAGCAGCCAAAGGGTTTGCTTCGCCTCCTTCGGGAAGAAATCATTGTGGAGTTGTTCCACACTGATGCCCCAACCTTTGTTGCTTTGCGGGTGGTCCTGCGCAATACGGTTGGTAACCACTTCCATGTCGGCTTGCGCCTGGGCCAAAGACACGCCCGGCTTCATGCGTCCCATAACCAGCAGCCAGTGAAAATCGTGATTGATCTGATCCGGTTTGAACGCCAGCGGCACTACGAACTGGGCATCGAGTCGATCGCTCTGGCCCGCGGCCAGCACTCCCACCACCGTGTAGGGCTCGCTGTTCATCTGGATCGTCTTGCCGATGATGTTGCGGTCGCCGCCCAGATGCTCCCACAGCCGGTGCATCAGGATGACCTCATGCTCTTTGCCGGGCTGGCCCTCGTCGGCTGAAAAATCACGTCCGAGTAAAAAAGCATTTCCGGTCATGTGCAGAAAGCCGGGAGTCTCCGCACTCCCGTTAATCTGCTCCGGCTGTGCGGGAGTCGCGAAGTTGAAGTTGGCGCCACTCCAGGCGTTCAGGTCTTGAAAGGCTTTATTCTGCTGCTTCCAATCGAGATAGTCGCCCGCAGCGACCACATTGTTGCTTCCCTGAACGTGCGACCACACCATTACCAACTGATCGGGCTCTGGATACGGCATGGGGGCGAGCAGCACGGCATAAATCACGCTGAAGATGGCCGTGTTCGCGCCGATGCCCAGCGCCAACGTGACGGCGGCGATCAGGGTGAAACCGGGATTCTTCCGCAGCAATCGAATGCTGTAGCGAGCGTTCTGCCGGAGTGTTCTCATAGCGTCTCCTTCACTCGTACCTCAGCGCCACCATGGGATCGACCCGCGACGCACGCCGGGCCGGGATGTAACAAGCCAGCAGCGCGACCGCGATCAGCCCGATTGCAACCGCCGCATAAGTTAAGGGATCGGTCGGTTTCACGCCGAACAAGAATTCCGAGATCAGGCGCGTGAGCCCGATCGCCAACCCGATTCCGATCACGATCCCAAGTAAAGTGAGCTTCAGTCCCAACGTTCCGACCAGGCCGATTACATCGGACGGCAGCGCGCCCAGCGCGACCCGGATGCCGATCTCATGCGTGCGCTCGCTGACGAAATAAGACATGACTCCATAAATGCCGACTACCGCCAGCAGAACTGCGATGCCGCCAAAAATTCCGAATACGTCCATGTAGAAGCGGTAGTCGCCCATGGACGCAGCCAGAACGTGGTTCATGCTCATCACGTCGGTGACCGGCTGATCCAGTCCCAGTTCACTCACAATCTTCTTCACCGAAGCGGCCAGGTCGGCTTCATGCCCGGTAAAGCCCGAGACCGTCCGCACTACCAGATTCTGATCCAGGTGAAGGATCACCGAGCCGCCGGGAAACACCGCCGACTGCTGCTGATAGGAGACATAAACAAACGGAGTCGCCGGTCGCGAGAGGCTGCGATGGTTCACGTCCCCCACAATGCCGACGATCTGCCGCGGGCGGTCTTCGTCCACGGGCCAAGGCTCGTAGCGCACCAGCAATTGCTGGCCGATAGGATCGACGTTAGGGAAATAACGATGCGCGAAGGCCTCGTTGATCACGACGGCCCAGGGTGCAGCCTGCGTGTCGTGATCATCCAGGAAGCGGCCCTTGCGGAGAGGGACCTTCAGGCTCTCCAAAAAGCCGGGACTAATCTCAACGTATCCCGTGCTGGGCCGGTTATCCGGCGGCGGCGCGGGTTGCCCAACGATCGCAAAACTGTAATTGTCCCAACCGCGCAGTGGAAGGCTGCTGGCGATGCCAGCCGACTCCACTCCGGGCAGCGCCGATACCTTTTCGAGAACGCTGTGATAAAAAGTTGCAACCAGCGGCAGGGGGCGCTCCATGTCTCCGCCCGGCACTCGTACCAGATATTTTCCGCCCTGCTCCGGAACCTGAATTCCCATGATGGTGACATTGTTCGGGTCGAATCCCGGATTGACCTGGCTCAGGCGCACCATGGTTTTGATCATGAGTCCCGCGCCGATGAGCAACACCATAGCCAGCGCCACCTCCGAGACTGCCAATGCATGGCGCATCCAGTTGCGGGAGGAGGTCGAAGTTCTGCCTTCTCCTTCTCGCATCACCAGGTTCAAGTCGGACCGCGAAGCCTGAATCGCCGGCGCGAGTCCGAACAAGATGGCAGTGACGCCGGAAACTGCAAATGTGAAGAACAGGACTTGCGTGTCCACGGTCATGCTTGCCGGGTTGGGCAGGTCCGGATCGAGTCCGCGGAACAACGCAATTCCCACAAATGTCAGAAGTACGCCGCAGCCTCCACCCAGCAAGGCAAGCAACCCGCTCTCGACCAGCAACTGCTGGACGAGCCGGCGCCGGCTCGAGCCGAGCGCGGTTCGCATCGCGTATTCCTTCCGCCGCACTTCGGTGCGCGACTGCAGAAGATTCGCGACGTTGACGCAGGCGATGAGCAACACAAACGCAACGGCTCCGAAAAGGGGATAGAGCGCTTTGCCAGCCCATCCGAAAAGTTCCTGATGCAAAGAAACGACTTTCTTCCCCACGCCTTTGTTAGTCGTGGGGTACGCGATTTCCAGTCGCCGCGCAATCACGTCCATCTCGGCCTGGGCCTGCTCCAGAGACACACCCGGTTTCAGCCTTGCGACCGGCATCAGCCAGTGATCGATGCGGGCGGAATAGCGGCGGTTCGTGGGATCGATCGGGATCCATACGTCATTTCTGGTTCCGTAGAAAGGCGCGAATCCAGCCGGCATCACGCCCACCACAGTCGAGACCGCGCCATCAATGTAGAACGCTCTTCCCAGAACGTCTGGCGCGCGGTTAAATTTGCTCTGCCAGAAAGCATCGCTGATCACGATGCTCTGGCTGTTATCCTGCATTTCTTCCGGCAGAAAAATACGCCCGAGTTCCGGCTTCACGCCGAGCACGCTGAAGAAACTCGCCGTCGAGTAACGCACTCGTACTTGTTCGGCCTCGCCCATGCCCGACATGGTGGAGGAGTCGTTGTTGCTGATCAGCGCGATGTCTTCGAAAACGTGATTCTGTTTCTCCCAATCCACGATCTCGGCAATCGGCGGCGGCTGCAGGGAATCAGGGTGTTCATGCTCGGTCTCCCAGATTGCAACCAACTGCTCAGGATGTTCATAGGGCATAGGCCGGTACAACACGGCGTTGAGCACGCTGTAAATCGTACTGTTGGCGCCGATTCCCAGGGCAAGCGAGAACACGACCACGGTGAGAAAGCCGGGACTCTTGCGCAATTGTCGAACCGCATAGCGAATATCTTGCAGCAGCCCGTTCATCTGAGGTTGAGCCTCCTCACTCGTAGCGCAGTGCGACCATGGGATCGACTCGCGCCGCCCGGCGCGCTGGAATGTAGCTGGCCAGCAGCGCCGAAATCGCGAGCACCGTCGAAACCGCCGCGAGCGTTCCCAGATCCCACGACCGCACTCCAAACAGCAGTCCCCGAATCAGAGTTGCAGCCCCGATCGAGCAGACCAGGCCCACGGCTATGCCGATCCCCGCCAGCCATCCGGCCTCAGTCATGATGAGTTGATAGACCGACGCCCGCTGCGCGCCCAGAGCCATGCGCACCCCAATTTCGCGCGTGCGCTGGCTCACCGAGTACGCGATCACTCCATAGAGACCAATTACGCCCAGCAGCAGCGCGAGAAATGCGAAGCCGCCGACCAGCCATGCAGAGGAACGGTGAAGATAAGCGGACGGCGATTCGTTGATCCGGTCGGCCATAGTCGCAATGTCAGTCGTGCCAATGCCGGGATCAATCTCATGCACAGCCCCGACCAGGCTGGTGAGCAGTGACTTTTCGTCCTGCGACGTTCGCGCGACGAGAGAAAAATAGTTGTCGCTGTTCTGGTTGAACGGGTAATACACAGCCGGCCAGATTTCCGAATCCAGCGAGCCGTCCTTCACATCCTCCACGATGCCGACGATCTCGGTCAACGATTTCGGTGACAGCTCGGTGTCGCCGAGCTTTTTTCCGATGGGATCCTCTCCCGGGAAATATTTCCGGGCCAGCGCCTGATTGATCATGACAACGTGGGGCTTGGATGCATCCTCCGCGTCGGTGAAATACCGGCCCCGCACTAGCTTGGCGTGCAGCGTAGTGAATAGTTCGGAACTCACGTCCCGCTCGTTTACTTCGTTGTGCTCGCCGTTGTATGGCCGGCCTACGATTCTGATCCATGTCGTGTTACCGTTAAAGCTCACGGGCAGCACGCTGGTGACGCCGGCGGATTCCACGCCCGGCAAGCTTGAGACACGGCTGAGGATCTGCCGTTCAGCAGCGACCACCTGCTCAGCTTTCGCATAGGTCGCGTCGGAAAGCTGTACGCTGAGCGTGGCTAGATGGTCGGGTTGGAATCCCACGTCCACATGCAGCAGGCGGTTCAAACTCTTGCCCAGTAATCCCGCCGACACGAGCAGGACAACTGCAATCGCCAGTTCGACGACCACCAGGTTTGCGCCAAAACGGCGCCACAGGGTTCCGGCGTAACCGCGGCCGCCTTCGGTCAATCCTTCGCGCAGCTTCGTGAGTGGCAAACGCAGAACCGGAGGCAGCGAGAAGAGTGCCGCTGCGAGTAGCGCGACCGCAAGGGCAAACATCAGCACATGTGAGTTCAGGCCCAGTCCCGCCAGAAACGGCAGGTTCGCCATCAGATCTTTGGAGATCAGGCGCATCAGGATCTGCATTCCCGCATCAGCAGCCCCAAGACCCAGCACAGTACCGGCCGCGATCAACACCACGCCCTCGGTAATGAACTGCCGAATCAGCCGGCCGCACGACGCACCCAGCGCGCCCCGTACGGCAATCTCACGCTTGCGGCTCTCCGAGCGGACCAGGAGCAGGCTTGAAACATTCACGCAGGCAATGAGAAGAAGCAGTCCCGCTCCGCCCAGCAGCGCAAGCAGGAGCGGACGTACATCTTCGACGATCGTTTGCGACAGAGGCAGCACACTTGCTCCCTGGCCGCGATTTTCGTTGGGATATTGCTGTTCCAGCTGGCGCGCGATCGTCACCATGTTCGACCGCGCCATCTCGACCGAGACCCCGTCCTTAAGCCGCCCGATCCCGTTCAGGCCATGGCAGCTCCGGCGAACATCGCATTGTCCGGTCGGATGGAGCGTGGTGAAGAACTCCGCGTTCCCGCGTGGAGCGAACTGAAAATCCCGCGGCAGCACTCCAACGATGGCGTAAGGAATGCCGCTGAGCGTGACCGTCTCGCTGGTCACATCTTTTCTTGCACCAAACCGCTTCTGCCACGCGGCATAGGTGAGGATCACGGTGCGCGGGGCCGCGGGCAAATCTTCTCCCTGATAAAAATCACGTCCAAGATAAGGATTGATCCCGAGCGTGCGGAAAAATCCATCACTCACGCGGACTCCCGCCACCGGCTCCGTCTCCGCAGACGTCCGCAACAGATAACCTTCTCCCGTGTACACGTCCATCGAACTGAAAACCTGGTTCATCTTTTTCCAGTCGAGATAGTCCGGATAGGAAAGATTGGCCCGCGGAATCATCGGTACGCTCTCGGTCACGTCCACCAGCCGCGTCGGATCCTTGTAAGGCAGCGGCTTGATCAACGCAGCGTCGACAAAACCAAAGATGGACACGCTGGCGCCGATCCCCAGCGTAAGGATGAGAACCGCCGTGCAGGCGAAGCCCGGACTCTTGCGGAGTTGGCGGAATGAGTAGCGAAGATCTTGCAGCAGCCCAGTCATCTAGTTTCTCCCTTTTGGTCGTAGCGATTACTCGTACCTCAGCGCCACCATGGGATCGACTTTCGCGGCTCGTCGCGCGGGCACGTAGGCCGCAACAGCCGCTACCGATGCAAGTGCCAGCGTCAGCAGCGTGATCGTGATGACATCGAATTGCACCACGCCAAACAGTGCGCTCGAAACCGCGCGAGTCAGCAGCAGGGCCAGCGCCAGGCCAATTCCCAGACCGATCGTTGCCGTCTTCAGTGCTCCTCCCACCACGAGCCTGAGCACATCGAAACGCCGCGCGCCCAGCGCGACGCGTACGCCAATTTCATGCGTCCGCTGCGTCACCGAATAAGCCGTGACGGCGAAAATTCCCGCAGCGGCGAGCAGAAGGGCGCAAGCCGCGAAGACCAGCATCATGTTCGAAGCCAGGTCGATGCCGCTGAGTCCGTCGTAAATCACCTGGTCCAGGCTGCGCAGGTCGTAGGCTGGCTGAGCCGGGTCGAGACTCAGGATTTGTTTGCTCACCAGGCCGGCAAGCTCCACCGGATCACCCGAGGTTCGCACCACGAACGCCGAAGCAATTTCCGGCTCCTGCGCGAGCGGCACGTACGCCGTCGGAGTGGGATCGTGATCCATGGCGTTTGGTTTCACGTCGCCAACGATTCCCACCACCGTGCGGAAAGGCTGCCCCTCTTCCGGCCGGCCCATCCGGATATGCTTGCCTAACGGATTCTTTCCGGGCCAGCTCTGCCTCGCCATCGATTCGCTGATGACTGCTACGGGAGGAGCACCGGAAGTGTCCTGATCGGAAAGAAGGCGCCCCTGTTGCAGGGGAACGCGCAACGCGGAGAAAAAGTCCGGAGTCACGATTTGTGAAATGGCCACCTTTGATGACTTCTCTCCCGGAGCGGCAGGTGGCGTGCCCTCCGCGGTGAACTCCATCCAGTTCCAGGTCCATCCTGACGGCACGCTGGTCAAACACGCCGCGGACTCCACTCCGGGCAGCGCCTGAATGCTCCGCAGGGCCTGCTCGTAGTAGCCGCGAATGCGATCTTTATCGTGATATTTCTCCTTGCTCAACACTGTATGAAATGTGAGCACATGGCTGCGCTCAAATCCCATGTCATGCGTGATGAGCGCGCGGAATCCTTTCACCATCAGACCTGCGCCTACCAACAGGACCAGCGAAAGCGCGATTTCACAGGTGACCAGCAAGGTGCGGAAGCGTTTGCGGCTGGTGGTGGAAGTGCTGCTGCGCGCACCTTCCTTTAAGGCGTCGTTCACATTGGGCCGGGAAAAATGCCAGACCGGCGCCACTCCCGCAACCACTCCCGTGGCGACCGCCACCAGCAGCGTAAAGACAAAAACCTTCGAATCGATTTGCAGGTGCTGGAGTCCGGCAATGTGCTCGAGAATAAAGGGCGGAATACTGCGGCTCATCAGGCTGTTGCCCCACGCCGACAAAAGCAGCGCTCCCGCGCTGCCGAGCAGAGCGAGCACTACGCTCTCCACCAGCAACTGCCGCCCCACCTGCCAGGAAGTCGCGCCGAGTGCAGCCCGCAACGCAATCTCTTTCTGACGTCCTGAGCCGCGCGCCAGTTGAAGATTCGCCACATTGGCGCACGCCAGAATCAACACAAAGATCGCGGCTCCCGCTAGCAGCATCAGAAACGGCGTTGAATCATTGTTGATATCGTCGACCGTGCCCCGAACGTTGATCCCGATGCCGGTATTGCTCTTAGGAAAGCGTTGCGCGAGACTTGCGTTAATCGTTGCCAGGTTCGCCTGTGCCTGCGCGAGCGTCACGCCATTCTTCAGTCGTCCGAATACATTTAGATAATGACCGTCCCGGTCGTCTTTTGCCGCGCCAGTCAGGTCGAGTGGAGTCCAGATTTTCGAGCCAGTAGGGAAGTCGACATCGGCGGATGCAATACCGATCACGGTGAACGGCTCGCCATTCAGCAGTAATTGTTTGCCAACCAAAGTCGGATCGGAGCCGAGATGTTGCTGCCAGAATCCGTGACTGACGACTACGACGGGCTCAACACTGCCGCTGAAATCCGCCGGGCTGATGTAGCGGCCCGCCTGCGTCGGCATGCCCAGCAGCGAAAAGAAATCCGCAGTTACTTGCGAAGCTTCGACGTGCTCAGCCAGATTGCCGCCGGTCAGATTGGCGTCCCAGCCATGGACTGCCGCAAGCTTCTCGAATTGTGTGCTCTGTTCACTCCAGTCGAGAAAGTCCGCAGGCGCCGGGCTCAAGTGATTGTACTGAGGCGCGGTTTCCCAGACCGAAACGATGCGATCCAAATGGGGGAACGGGAACGGCCGCAGCAGCATCGCATTCACCGTGCTGAACACAGTCGTATTGGCGCCGATGCCCAGAGCCAGTGTGATCACAGCCACGGCCGTGAAGCCGGGATTCTTGCGCAGCTGCCGCAAAGCGAAGCGAAAGTCTTGCATCAAGCCGGTCATCGTTTGCCTCCTACTCGTAGCGCAACGCCACCATGGGATCGACCTTCGTCGCCCGGCGCGTTGGGATATAAGTGGCCAGGCACGCCACCATGGCCAGCAGGAATGAAACTCCCACGTAGGTGATTGGGTCACTCGGCGTGATGCCCACCAGAAAATCGCTGACCAGTCGCCCCACCGCGAGCGCCGCCAACAGGCCAACGGTCAGGCCCGACGCTACAATCACCGCGCCCCGGCTTCCGATCATCTGTAGAATGTCGCGCTTTTGTGCGCCCAGCGCGATGCGAACTCCAATTTCCTGCGTGCGCTGGCTGACGGCGTAGGACATCACTCCGTACACACCCACGACCGCCAGAATCAGTCCGAGCAATCCCAACCCCGCCGCCAGACTCGCTCCGAGTTCGAAGAACAGCAGGCCGTTGCCTCCGTGCAGAGCTTCGGTCATAGTGCGGACGCCATAGAGTGGAATCGCTGGGGCCAGGGACTGCGCGATGCTTCTTACTTCCGCGACCGCGTCCTGCGTATTACGTTCCGAGCGAATCTGCAGCGTCTCGGTCGACACATAACTCTGCGTGACGGGCAGATAGAAAATCGGTTCGAACACTCCATAAAGCTGGCTCATCCGGCTGTTCTGGACTACGCCCACAATGGTCACGGGACGCTTCAGATCGGAAGTCAGAGCAAAAGACTTGCCCAGCACATCCTGTCCCGGCCAAAAGCGATCCGCCATGGCCTGGTTGATCACAACCACGCGGGATGAGTTTTCGTTATCCGCGTCAGTGAAGTCACGACCGCTTTTCAGCGTGATGCGCATGGTCGCGAAATAGTTCGGGGACACCGCGTCGGTTTCGGCGTGAGGCGCCTGCTGGTCCGTGGAAGTTACGTATCCCGGAATCGCCAGGTCGCTGCCCTGGACCGAATCGCTCAGCGGGACCACGGATGCAAGGCTGGCCGACTCCACTCCGGGCAGCGCGCGCGTTCGCTCGAGCACTGCGCGATAGAATGCCCTGCCCTGCGCTTCGGTATAACCGATCTCGTTCGGGTCGAGCGTCACGTTAAGGACATGCACCGGATCGAACCCCAGATCGGCACGCTGAACTCCGCGCAGACTGCGCACAAACAATCCCGCAACGATCAGCAGGGTCAGCGAGCCGCCAACCTGAGCCGCGACCAGGATGTCGCGCAAACGCTGGCGTCCGCCGGTCGAAGTTCGTCCGCCTTCGTGCAGCACTTCCCGCAAGTTGCCATGCCGGACGCGAGCCGCAGGCACGACCACGACGAAAGCTGCGGTGAATGCTGCCACTGCGAACGCGTATGCGAAAACATGCCAGTTGAAAGCAAAATCGAAGACCAGCGGCAGTTCGCTTTGCATGTTTATAGAGCCCAGCAGACGCGTCGCGGCTGAGCCGAGGAGGGCCCCCAGAATGCAACTGAGAGCCGCCACAACCAGGCTCTCGGTGAGCAGTTGGCGAACCAGTCGGCCACTTCCGGCGCCCAGCGCCGCGCGCACCGCCATCTCGCGCCGGCGTGCTGCCGCCCGAACCAGAAAAAGATTCGCGACGTTTACACACGCCAGAGCCAGCACCAGCGTGGCCAGAATCAGAAATAACGCTGCCAGCTTGGGAAAGGGATTTTCCCCGGCAATGATTCCGGGCCCGCGCAACGGACTTGCGCCCAGTTCGCCAATCCCGCGATCTCTGGGGAATTGCTTCAGCAGATGCTGGCCCACAACAGCGAGCTTGGACTGAACCTGCTTGATCTCTGCGCCGGGCTTCACGCGCGCAATGGCTTCCATGCTGCGAGCCTTGGGGTTGGCCAGGAAGTCGCCCGCAATCCCTCTCTCGATCATGAACTGGCTCAGGGGAAGATAAGCCTGGGTCTCGAGTATGGGCGTCGGTCCTAGAAAACCTTTCGGCGCGACTCCGATGATCGTCACGGGATGGCCGTTAATTGAAACCGCTTTGCCGATAATTGCGGGGTCAGCACTGAAGCGATTCTGCCAATAGCTGTAACTCAGAACGACCACCGGGTCGGCACCAACCGCCTTGCCTTCCGAGCTTAAAATGAAACGTCCCGCGGCGGGAGTAAGGCCCATCACCGAAAAGAAATCGCCACCCACATAAGCCGTCTGCACCGCTTGGGTTGTGCCGTCCGCAGTCAGGCCACTCTGTGAGTTTTGCTCGCCTGCCAGACCGCCAAAAATGAACGGCGTCAGGCCCGAAAAGACATCGGTGGTTTGCTTCTGAATGTCTAGAAACTCCGGATAGGAGAATTCAACTTCGGAATGTTCGCCGGGCCGCGAGAAAGCCAGGAAATGCATCTCTTCCGGATGCGCGATGGGCAGAGTCCGCAAGACCAGCCAATCCACCATGCTGAAAATGGCAGTGTTAGCCCCAATGCCAAGTCCAAGGGTCAACACAACGACCAGGAAAAAAGCCGGGCTCTTGCGCATTTGCCTCAGCGCGTAGCGAAAGTCTTGCATCAGGCCGGTCATTTAAGCTCCTCCTACTCGTATCGCAGCGCAACTATAGGATCGACCTTGGTCGCACGGCGCGCCGGGACGTAGCTCGCCAAAAGAGCAACGCCCACCAGCAGTAACGCCACCGTCAGAAATGTCATCGGATCGCTCGGGCTCACCTCGAACAGCAGACTTGATAGAAGACGTGTCACCAGAATCGACCCGATCAAGCCAAGACCGATTCCTGACAGAGCGAGCCATGAGCCTTGCCTCAGGACGAGCTGCAAGATGTTTTCGCGGGTCGCGCCCAGTGCTATGCGGATGCCAATTTCGTTCCTGCGCTGCGTCACGGAATACGCCATCAGGCCGTAGAGCCCGACTGCCGCTAGTACCAGTGCCAGCGCTGCGAACAGGCCAAGCAGTTGAGACGAAAAACGCGGCTGAGCTACTGAAGCGTCCCGAACCTCGTCCATGGACCTCAGGTTCGAGAGCGTCACGTCCTTGTCGGTCGCGCTTACGCACGCCCGCAAGGCCGCACCCAGGCTGATGGGATCGGCTGCGGCGCGCACTACTACGTTCATGGTTGGAAACGCAATTTGCGCATAAGGAACGTACATTTCCGGCTGTTGCGGATCGCTCAGCGCGCTGTGGTTGATATTGCCCACAACCCCCACGATCTCGCGCGACGATTTCGTATCGCCCATCAACTCCAGGCGCCTGCCCATCACGTTCTCGCCATTGAAGAAACGCCGTGCGAAGGCCTGATTTACGATGAGCACGCCCGGAGCACTTTCCGAATCGTGCAGATCGAACCATCGGCCTGCGAAGAGAGGGATACTCATGGCTGAAAAATAGCCGGGCGTCACCTGCCGGAATTGGGCGTCATCGAACTCGCTTGGACCGTAGCTGCGGCCAGGAATGTGGAAGGGATTGTCCAGACTCTCGCCGCCCAGCGGCAAGTTCGAGGTGGCTCCGACGGCCTCGACTCCGGGGAGAGCCTTGACCTGCTCTTCAAACTGCCGCCAGAATTTCGCCCGGCGCGTCGGATCGCCATACCGTCCATATGCCGGATCGTTCAGGCTCAGTCGTGCCGTGATGACGTGCTCCGTCTGGAAGCCCGGACTCACATGAATGAGCCGCCAGAAGCTTTTCAGAAGCAATCCCGCGCTCACCAGCAGCGTCAACGACACCGCGATTTCGCCAATCACCAACCCACGACTCAACCGTTTATGCGTAAGAGACGTTGAGCTTCGCGCGGATTCCCTGAGCCCTTCGGCAAATCCAGATCCAGAAAGCCGCCAGGCGGGAACCAGTCCGAACCCCGCGCCAGTCAGCAATGAGACGCAGGCTGTGAAAAGAAACACCGATGCATTGATGTGCACTTCGTTAAGCCGAGGAAGCGTGGACGGTCCCACCGCGCGCAACACCTGAATGCCGCCGGTCGCCGCGAGCACTCCCAACGCACCTCCCGCGCTAGCGAGCATGACGCTTTCCGTAAGCATCTGCCGTATCATGCGGCCTCGGCTTGCACCCAGCGCCGATCGCAAAGAAAACTCCTTTTGACGTGCCAGTGCCCGCGCTAATAGCAAATTGGCGACGTTGACGCAGGCGATCAGAAGCAGAAGAGCGACCGCACCCCACATGAGCAGCAGCGCAGGACGCACGGGCCCTACCAGCACATCTCGCAGCCGCCTTTGGCGGAGAGACCAACCTTGGTTCGTCTCCGGATACTGTTGCGACAGCCGCGTGGCAATCGCATCGAGGTCCGCCTGAGATTGGTCAAGCGTTACTCCCGCCTTGAGGCGTCCAATCGCTTTCAGGGAATGCCCCATGCGCATGTTCATTCCCGGATTCAGCATCGGTGCCGGCAGCCACATCTGGGCTTCAGTCAGCAGAGGCAAATCTGTCGGCAGGATGCCGACCACGGTTAGGCTCTGCCCATCCATCCTCACAATGCGTCCGAGCACACTAGGATCGCCGCCAAAATTGCGCTTCCACAGTCCATTACCAAGAATCGCGACCTGCGGCAGCGTCACCTGCTCATCCGAAGGAAGGAAGTCGCGTCCTAACAACGGCCGGACACCAAGAGTGTCGAAGAAGTTGGCGGAAACGATTGTGGTGAGTACCTGCTCAGCCTTGTCGCCCGAAAGATTAGACGGACCCGCCCAGTATCCCATCGCAGCGATCCGGTCAAAGGTCCGATTGTCCGCGCGGTAATCTCTAAAATCAGGGGGAGACACGGCAGCCTCATCGGTCAGCGGAAGCTTGCCGTTGAGCCACACCAAACGGTCCGGCGCTCCAAAGGGCAAAGGCCGCAAAATCACGTTTTCGATCACGCTGAAGATTGCCGTATTGGCCCCGATGCCGAGCGCCAGCGTGAGCACGGCGACCGCGGTAAAGCCGGGATTCTTCCGCAGTTGCCGTAGCGCATAGCGAAAGTCTTGCATCAGGCCGGTCATGATTTACTCCCTGCTTTCCACTAACTACTCGTACCGCAGCGCCACCATGGGATCGATCCTGGCTGCGCGCCGTGCGGGTAGAAATGCGGCAATAGCTCCAACCATTACGACGCAAAATACTGCGCCCGCGAAGCTCAACGGATCGAACGGAGACAATTCATACAGCATCGAACGCAGAAAACGAGTACATAAGAAGGCGAGGGGGAACCCGGCCGCCGCACCAATGCAACTGATCAAAAGGCTTTCGCGCATCACCATCCAGAGCACCTGGCCGCGCCCGGCGCCGAGGGCCATGCGCGTGCCGATTTCACTGGTGCGGCGGTTCGTCCGGTAAGACAAGGTGCCGTAGAGACCGGTGGCCACCAGCAATGCGGCCAGGCCGCCGAAAAAACCTCCCAACCGCGCAAACATCTTCGGCTGTGAATACGACTCCTCGAACTGCATCCGCTGCGTCATCGGCTTTTCCAACGGCACATCAGGATCGAGGTCATGAACCACCAAACGCAGCGTGGGCATCAGATTCAGAGGTTCGCCCTGCACTCTTACCTCGACGTGCAACGTTGCTCCGGCGTTCAGATCCTGGAAGCTGGGGTAGTACGCCATGGGCACGGGCTTTTCATCGACCGCTCGGTACTTGCTGTCCTTCGCAATCCCAACGATGGTCCGGTTGTGAAACCTGTGCCCGAGCGGATTCGTGTCCGGCAGAAACCGCTTCGCGAAAGTTTCGTTGACCACGACCACCGGCAAGGAGGTCGCAGTATCGCTGTCGGAAACGTCGCGGCCGGCAAGAATCGGAACTCCCAGCACATGAAAATAACCGGGGCCAACATGGTTGCTTCTCACCAGGCTTTTGGAGGGAAACTTCTGTCTGAGCCGCGCGCCGTCCAGATCGTCATCGTCATTGTTGTCGCTCCAGCCCGAGCCGATCCGGTTGTCCATCAGAGTTGCGGATTCCACTCCCGGCACGCCACGTATCCGGTCCAGCAAAGTGCGATAGAACTCAACCGTACTCTGGGCGCCGTGAGACTGCTGCGGAGTGATTCCGAAAACCAGCAGACCATCGACCCGCATTCCCAGGTCCTGCGTCTCGTAATTTCGCAGTGTGCGCAGCAGAAGCCCGGCAGCAACCAGAAGCAACAGGCAGATTGCCACCTGCGACGCCATGAGCCCTTGGCCGCTGAGAGACCGGCGCCGCCCTTGAGTAATATTGGTCGCGGTCGCACGCAGCACGCCCGAAACCGGGACCCGCAGCGCCAGCCACAGCGGCGCGAAGCTGAAGGCCAGTGCGCTCGCCGCGGATATGGCCAGAGTCACCAGCAACACGTTGACGTCGGGATCGAGTCCGGTCTCAATGCCTGACCACGCCGCCAGCGCCTGCGTGGCAAAGACCGCGAACGTCCACCCCACGGCGGCTCCCGCCGACACCAGCAGAGCGCTTTCCGTTAAGAGCTGCCGGAAAAGGTGCAGCCTTTCCGCTCCGATCGCCAGGCGCAGGCTGAACTCGCGCTGCCTCGCTTCGTTACGAGCCAGAATCAGCAGGGCGACATTGGTGCATGCGATCAGCAACACGAGAAGCACAAGTCCCATCAGAATCTGCACCGGCTCGCGATACTGCTGGTTGTAACCTTGGATTCCTTTGGCGGGATCAAAGTTCAGCAGCGGCTTCCACTGCTTCGGATCAATGGCTCCGATCCCAGTCTGTGCCGCTTCGAGGAATGTGGATTGCAGCGCATTCTGCGCCTGCAGCGGCGTGACGTTCGGCCGCAGACGCACCATCAAGGGCAGGCACCACCACTTTGGTGTGCCATAAAGGCTGTTCTCGCTCGCCGGATTGCCCCACGCATTCAGTTCGGGGCGACTTTGCAGAGGGATCCAAAAATCGGTGGAACTCGCAGGCTCAACTCCGCGAAAACCCCGCGCCGCAACGCCGATGATCGTGAACGGGACATTCTTAACGAAAAGCGTGCCCCCCAGAACCCCAGGATCGCGGGCAAAACGCCGTGTCCAATAGTCGTAACTGATCACCGCCAAAAGGGCATGATCTTTCTCGTCCGGCAAAGAAAAACCACGGCCTCGAAAAATCTGCGCACCCAGCCCGGAAAAGAAATTACCGCTGACCTCATCGCCCTGGGCCTCCTCGGGCGCCTCACCGTAACGTGCAGCGACCCTGCCAATGCCGAGCGGAACATACGCGATTACGTCATCCAGGACGTCGGTTCGTTGCCGAAGTGCCTCGAAGACTGGTTCCGAAAACGAAGTATCGCTGTTCCCGGTATTGCCCGCGCCAGGCGGTTGGTTCCCGCCGGCGATTTGCGGATAGTACAGACGCTGCGGGTCCCGCACCGGCAGCGCGCGCAACAAGACCGCATTCATTACGCTGAACACGGCGGTATTCGCGCCAATCCCCAGCGCCAGCGTGAGCACGGCCACGCCAGTAAACCCGGGATTCTTCCGCAGTTGCCTCAACGCATAGCGGACGTCCTGGAGCAGCCCGGTCATGCATGCACATCCGCCATCAATTTCTTCAGCTCTTCCTCTGCCACCACCTTGCCGTCGAACAGATGCACTTCGCGCTGCGCGTGTTTCGCGAACCGCGGATCGTGCGTCACCATGCAGATGGTCGCGCCTTCGCGGTGCAGGTTCTGCAGTAGTTCCATGACGGCTTCACCATTGCGCGAATCCAGGTTTCCGGTCGGCTCGTCCGCCAGCAGTATCGAAGGTTTCCCTCCGAGAGCGCGCGCCACAGCGACGCGCTGCTGCTGACCGCCAGAAAGCTGCGAAGGATAATGCCGGACCCGGTGCGCCATCCCGACGCGCTCCAGCGCTTCCATGACGCGCTTTTTCCGTTCGGACGCAACCATCCTCTGCCTATAAGTGAGGGGCAGTTCGACGTTCTCATACACTGTGAGATCGCCGATCAGGTTGAAACTCTGAAAGATGAATCCAATTTCCTGGTTGCGGATGCGCGAACGCTCGGCGAAGTCGAGATTCTCCACCGACTTCCCATTCAGCGAGTAGCTCCCCGCGGTCGGGGTATCGAGCAGCCCGATGATCGACAGCAGAGTCGACTTGCCGCAACCCGAAGGCCCCGACATGGCCACGTACTCGCCTTTAGCAATCGAGAGGTGAACCCCCGAAAGCGCGTGGGTTTCAATCTCATCGGTGTAGAAAACCTTGGTCATCTCCTGAATCTGAATCAACGGCTGTCCTGCTTCGGTCATAGCGTTCGCCTCGTTTTTCGTGATGTAGAAATTTTGTGGTTCGATGTTGCCGGTTACTCCAGCCGAATGCGGTCCGTCTTATCCCAGCGGGACATGTCGGAAAGAATGACCGTGTCCCCCTCGTGCAGCCCTTCGTAAACCTGAATCGAATTCACCGATTCGCGTCCAACTTTCACCGGCACGCGCTCCGCTTCCCTGCCATCCGCGTCCAGCTTGAACAAACTGATCGTGCTGTTCTCCTGCCCGAACGCCGGACGCCCCACATAAAGAATGTTGTCCAACCGTTCCAGGTCGATGGTCCCATCCACGCTCAAGTCCGGACGAGCCCCCTTGGGCAGTTCGCTGGTTAGTTTGACGTCCACGGTGACGGTTCCGTTTTGCACACCCGGATCGACCCGCATCACGGTGCCGCTGATGATCCCGTTGTGCGTGTCGACGGCTGCCGGTTCGCCGAACTGAACGTCCCGCGCCTGAGTTTCTGCGATCTTGAGTTCCGCCATCAGATGCTCCGGCTGCACCACCTTCGCCAGCATCACTCCCGGCTGAACATGCTGCCCGACCTGCAGCGGCAAATCCACCAGCACTCCATCGATTCCCGCCCGGACTTTCAACGCATCCAGTTGTTTCTGTTTCAATTCAGCCAGCGTGCGGGCCTGATCGACTTTCGCCTGCTCCTGCGCGAGTTGCGTGTCAATGGCTTTCTGGTTGATTACCAGGCGCTGCACTTCAAGATCGTTGCGGGTCGTGAGTTCGTCGGCCTTGCCCTTCGAAGCTTTATAGGCCAGACCTGAGATCACGCCGAGATCGAACAGCGCTTTATCCGTATCCGCCTGCCGCTTGGCCTGGCTGTAGTCCGCGTTCACGGTTGCCGCCCCGGCTTTCTGCGTCATCAGATCGCTCTCCAGCTTGACCCGCAGACTCTGGTATTCCGCTTCCGCCGCTTTCAATTGCAGATGAGCGTCCACCGCTGCCTGCTCCACCTGAGGGTTGCTCATATCCAGAAGGATCGCGTCGGCTTTTACCTGCGACCCGGGCAGCATGCGAATCCGCACCACAGTAGCCTCGGTCTCAGCGGGAATCTGGCGAACCGCTTCCTGCGCCGGGACCAGCGATCCCGGCCCGCGCACTTGCCGCAGCATCGACCCATGTTTCACCGTGTCCATATATACCGTGCCTCGCTCCACCGACGGCGCGGCCGGCCGCATGCGCCAGATAAAGATCGTCGCCGCCACAAGGACCACGGTGGCGATCGCTCCCATCACGATCCGGCGGATAATTCTCTGACGTCTGAATTCTGGGCGGGCTATATCCATCGCTGTGTATCCATCGACGTAGTCTATGGCAACTCGCCCTCCACATCCCAGAAGGGGCTTAAGTGGTGGAGACACAGTGAGATAGATCGTGCCGAGACCGCCAGCCGCCATCCCGGCGTGTCCACTGCCGGAAACCCCTGTCCACTACCGGACAACACAGTACATCCCCGTCCCGTGCTGTGCTCAGGCCCTCGTCTTCCCGCTAGTGTGCTGGTTTTGCGCGCCAGTCCCAAATTCACCGCTCGCGAGTGATAACCTTGCGCTATGCCCGACCCTCCTGCCGCCGATGCTCCGGCTGATGTTCCCCCGCCTCCGAAATTGAAGCGATCCCGTACGGCGCTTGTGCTGACTCTCATGCTCGGGTTGTTGCTCGGGGTGATTGCCGCCGGCGCGATTGGCGGGTTGATGCTATTCCGAAGTTCTGGTCGAGCGTTGAGCCATCTGTGGTCGGCGATGACGGGCAGAACCCTCACCATCGACGTGAGCCAGCCAACCGTAGTCGATCGCATTCAGCGCCTGCAGCGGCTGGAGACCGTGATCTACACCATGGACAAGATCGTGAGCGGCGCAAAAGAGAATCCCCTGTTGCCGAATTTTCTCGCCGGGGATCGCCTGCTGATGCTGGTGCACGGCGAGGTTGTCGCCGGAATCGATTTCTCAAACCTGAAGCCGGGCGACGTCCGCGTGGACGGCAAGCAGGTACGGTTGCGCCTTCCTCCCCCGCAGATTTTCAGCACCCGCATCGACAGCGCAAAGACCAAGGTTTATTCCCGGCAGACCGGCCTGCTGGTGTCCACCGATCCGGATCTCGAAACGCAAGTCCGGCAGGAGGCCGAACGTCAGCTACAAGAGGCCGCCATGGCCGACGGCATCCTCCGCAACGCCCAGCAGAATGCGGCGTCGACAATCAGAAGTCTGTTGCAGGGGTTGGGATTCGAGAAGATCGAGTTTGACTGACGGAAGGTCTCGGTTCGCGTTGCGTCGGTCCACTAGAAATTCTCAATGAGCAAAATCGCCAGAATGTGCTGCGCTCCCTGCACCAGTTGCACTCATCTGGCTTTGCGCGGCGCACTTGAGTGTAACCGCTGATTGCGACAATTATCCCCGTCTGAGATAGTGGTGCCGTGCAAAACAGAGCCATCGAGATTCATGACTCCGCACTAGACCAAATCACTCGGCAATCCAGAAATTGATCTGCTCCCCAAGCGCCGCTTATACTCTCTGGGATTGGGCCCCAAATCCTTTCGCCAATCGGGGATGAAATGCTCAAAGTGGTCATCAAGACTGTCACCATCAGGGGCACTCCGGTGACCTTTCAGGTCACTGCGGCCTTGCAGATCGCGCGGCCCACTGCCTCTGATGTTCCCCTTACGCGAGTGGCGCCCGGCGTGTATTCCTGCAATCTTCCCGAGGGCGACATGTCGATCGCGGCGACCGCCGAGAGTCCTGATTATTGGAAAACCGAGACCCGCGTCATGATTTCTCCTCTTCCGAGAATTCACTTCGGGACATCCGGTGTCGGCAAAACTGTTGACGTGGACTTCGGCACTAACCCCATCACTCTCACCATTACGTTGACCATGCAAAAAGTCTCTGACGTGCGGCAAAGCATGGGGATTTCCTTCGGTTCGCCCCAGACCGTCATGGACTTCGGCCCGCAGATTCTCAACCCGAGCGGCTCGGGGATCACTCTCTTCAACCAGACTCCAACCCCCGCTGCCCTTTTGCAGCAGAATCTTTACATGATGAAGTGGAAGTCCAGTGGCACAATCGTCGGGGTTTACGTACCGCAGGCCGCAGGCAATCTGGGAAATTACAACGTCTTCTTTAAGCCGCCCCGGCATGGCGGATGGACGACGCCCGGCGTTACCGGTCTATATATGACCTGGACAGGGGCCCGCGATCATAAGTGTCTAATTGCACAGACCGAGTTATCTAAGTCGTCCTATATCGTCTGCTTCGCCTTTGAAGAGGACGGTCCTCTGCCCGCCTATGGCCAGCATCAGTCCGGACTGATGGAACTGCTGGAAGAAATTGATTACTATCTGCGCCTGGACTTTAAGGGCTCAGCCGATCGGCCTGACGTTCGCAATGTGGCGCTCTCCTGCTTCAGCGCTGGCGCAGAACACGTCAAAAATGTTTGCGGCGGGCCGGGGAGCGTCCTATTATCGAAGCTGAAAGGCCTGTTCATCCTCGACGGCAACGATTTCGATATTTCGAGTTTGGCTAATGGTAACCGAGCGATCCGCATCTATGTAGCTGAGCGTAAGTTCAACTCAGTCCTCAACAGCCCTGGATCCACGGTACAAGGGCCGAACGGCTCCTTCGAGTTTCACAGCACTGGAAACATCGCATCGGGCAATCCAGCGATCATCTACCTCTACGTGCCCCTAGCTTTCTGGCACGCCTATGATCCGTCATTCACGGACTGGATGTCGGTTCATCAAAAGATCCCCGGGTTTTTCGAAAGCCACGCCTTGAAGACGAGTGGAATCTAGTCGAGCGCGAGGCATGACGTTATGGTTGTTGATAAATCCCCATAGCACTCAAAATGTCCGGAGCCGGGATTCCGAGTGTAACGGCGTGACAGCGCCAATCGTAGGATGCAGCCCGCCAGTACCTCTTGAATCGGCACACTGAGTGGTAATGGCTAATTCACCGTTTGCGTGAGCACCGGCGAGATGCTTGTAATGAAGTCCGAACTGCCGTTGTAGGTCGCCGTGATGTTGTGTGTTCCCGAAGCCAGCGTCGAGGTTGTGTACTTTGCCAGGCCGCCGCTCAGGTTCAACGTCTTCAGCGTTGTCGTGCCATCCATGAAGGTAACCGAACCGGTTATACCGCCGCCGAACTGCGCCATCACGCTCGCGGTGAAGGTCACAGATTCTTTCGAACTCGACGGGTTCAAGGACGAGACCAGCGTTGTCGTGGTGGTGGATTGGTTCACGGTTTGCGTGAGGCGGGCGGAAGCGCTGCCCGTGAACTCCGAGTTGCCTTCATAGGTCGCGGTGATGCTGTGAGTTCCAACCGCCAGGGTGGTAGTGGTGTATTTTGCCGCGCCTCCGTCGAGGCCCACGGTGGCCAGGGTGGTCGACCCGTCTGTGAATACGACCGAGCCAGTCACGGTGCCGCCGAACTGCCCCGCCACGGTCGCCGCGAACGTCACAGACTGCTTGTAGCTCGACGGGTTCGCGGACGAAACCAGAGTGGTGGTGGTGCTCGTTTGGTTCACGACCTGGCTGAGCGCGGAGGAGGTGCTGGTGCCGAAGAAACCACTGCCCTTGTACTCCGCCGTGATGGACGCCGTGCCCACAGCCAGCTTTGTAGTTGTATAGCTGGCCACTCCGTTGACCAGCGTCGCGGTCCCCAGCGTCGCGGTCCCGTTGTAAAACGCAACCGAGCCTGTGGGCGTCCCGCTGAACTGCGGCGATACGCTCGCGGTGAATGTAACGGATTGCGCGTAGCTCGAGGGATTCCGGGAGGAAGTTAACGTGGTTGTGCTGGTAGCTTTGTCGACGACCTCCGCAAGGCTCCCCAGGCTCGTTTTGAAATTTGAATCGCCAGCGTACGTGGCTTTGACAAAGAAACTCCCGGGCGTGACGAGGGAGGTTGTAATGGTGGCAACACCGCCGGTCGTGGTCGCGGTACCGATCTCAGCGGAATCGAAGTAAAAGGTGATGAGTTCACCGTTCGGAACGGTGCCATACGCCCAGGTGACGGTCGCCGATAACGTCACCGGCTGCCCGATGGCCACGGTCGATGCGGAGGCGGCCAAGACGGTGGTGGTTTTGGTGAGTCCCTCTGCGGCGGACTCCGCCACCACGTTCGAACTGCTCTCGGCGTTGTTGGCGTCGCCGGAATAAACGGCGCTAATGGGATGCACTGCGGCTTTGGAGTAGGAAGTGCTGTAGGCGGCCTGTCCTGCGGACAGAGTGACCGTGGCGACCGATGTCCAAGCATCCTGAAAGCTCACTGTTCCGGTGACCGGCTCGCCGGATTGAGAGACAACTGTCGCGGTGTAGGTCACGGTTTGATTCAGCATGACGGGATCGGCGCTGGCGACCAGGGTCGCGGCAGTCGCGGGTTTCCCGTTGTTGCTCAGCAGCACGCCAACCACTCCGACGACGCCAACACAGGTCTGGCCGCAGCCGTCGGTCACAACTGCATCGAGTTTGCCACGCGCGGTGAGGTCACCGACTGCGACGGCCAAACCGCCCCACCCGCCGGAATAGTAGGTTTGAGCCGTCTGGAAGGTCCCGTCGCCATTGCCTAGCAGCACGCCGAGAAGTCCATCGCCAGAGCTTTGAAAACCCAGGTGACAACCGCTGCCGATGGCACAGTCGTTGGCCACCAGCACATCCAGCACCCCGTCCCCATTAGCGTCTCCCAACGCTAAATGGCCTGCGCCATATCCGCCGGAGCTATAGGTTTGAGGCGCTTGGAAAGTGCCGTCGCCATTGCCCAGCAATACGGATATCGCTCCCTGAACGCAACTGCTGTCCAGGCACTGGCTGGAGACAATCAAGTCGAGCTTGCCATCCCCGTTCACGTCGGCGACAGCCATGTCCCCGGCGACAGTCGTCTCGAGGGTCGCCGCAGTGGGGTAGTTCACGGCCGGCTGGAATGTGCCGTTGCCGTTGCCCAACAGGACACCGACGTTCCCGTTGGTTGTACTTCCCTCGCCATTGATCACCAAAATATCCGGCTTACCATCCCCATTCACGTCGGCCACGGCAACCGAGGAGGCAAAAAACCCCCCACTGGAGAAGCTCTGTGCGGCTAGGAAAGTACCTTTGCCGTTGCCGAGAAGGACGCTCACTGAGGCCCCATTGTCGCATTCGTTGTTGGCAGCGCAGAGGTTGGCGACCACCAGGTCGGGCTTGCCGTCACCATTCACGTCGGCGACCGCGACGCTCGTGGCGTACACGCCGCCGGAGTTATATAGGTGAAGCGGCTGGAAAGTTCCGTCGCCGTTGCCCAGCATCACACCGACGGGTTCCGTGTAGGTGTTCGACTGCTGGAATGCGACCACCAGGTCCGGCTTGCCGTCGCCATTCACGTCGACGACCGCGATGCTGGTCGGATAAATCACCAGGGAATTGAACTCGCCGCACACGGTCGCACCGTCCACACCCCAGCACCGGGCGGGTTGGAAAGTCCCGTCGCCGTTCCCCAACATTATTCCGACTGAGGATACATCGCCGACGAGCACATCCAGTTTGCCATCGCCATTTACGTCCGCCATCGCGAGAGTCGAGTTGCCAGTTGAGGCGTAGGTGACGGCAGGAAGAAATAACGGTGAGTTGTTGTTCGGCGACGTAGCGTTTCGACTCGGTTTGCGGGAGGTTGTAGTTGTAGTGGACATTCCAAATCCTGCGCCGTTCACGTTCACATTGAATCCAACCCCGCCGGGCGCAACGCCGTCGGGAACCCGAGGTTGGTACGCCGCCGGCACAGGATTCTGTGCGATGGCCGGCGTCGCCAGGGTTAGGACGGTTAGAGTCACGATAGACAGAATCGCAGCGTTGAGAATGCTGGAACTGAGAGAACGCTGGCTGGTCATGGAAGACCCCTTCTCATGCATCGGCGATGTGGGTGCCTTCGCCTCAGCAACTGCTGCGTCTCAAAGGCCGGAAACTGCTTCGGAGCATGCGAGACTTGCTGATGCAAACACAGATGGGCGCGTCTGTCAACGAGAGTCGTCACATTTCTGATGTTCGGAGGGTCGCCTGGAACAACGGAAGCCACATCAAGTTATTTTGCTGGCGAAACATCCCCATAGCACTCATTAACCAGCGGTCAAAACGTATAATTATACGTATCGGATTGGAGAGCTGATGAAGGTCGAGATCATTCACTGCCCAACATGAGAGAACAACAAGGCCAAGGTCGCGAGTCTCGTGACCCTAATCAAGAAGCGCCTGGATATTGAAGCCGTGCTTAAGGCTGGGAAGACAGGCCAGTTCGAGGTTCTCGCTGATGGTGAGAGGATAGCCGAGCGCGGAGGAAACTGGTTTACGCGGAGCCTTGGCGCTGGCTATCCCGATCTCGAAAGCTTGGTCGATCAACTCGAGAAGCGCCGTGCGAGCGGGGCGTCGCAGTAGGCGGTAGGTCTCCGGGAGTGACAAAGTCAGACTTGTTCGCAACCCTATTCCTTCGCCGCAATCCCCAGCGCCTTCATTTTCCTATATAGATGGCTGCGTTCCAAGCCGAGCACCTCTGATGTGCGGCTTACGTTGCCATGATTCTGGTCGAGGGTTTTGAGGATGTAGTCGCGCTCGTAGGCGTCGCGGGCCTGGTGCAGCGTGGAGAATTCGGTCTTGGTGGCCCGGCGGCTGCCTTCGCGGTAGACCAGCGGCGGCAGGTGTTTGCTGTCGAAGCGCGTGGTGGTGGGGTTCATGATCACGATGCGCTCAATCACGTTGCGCAGCTCGCGCACGTTGCCCGGCCAGGAATAGCGCATCAAGATTTCAATGGCATCGTCGCTAATCTCACGCGGGCGGCGTCCGTAAGTCGCAGCCAGCTCTTTCAGGAAATGCCGGGTGAAGAGTGGGATATCTTCTTTTCGCTCGCGCAGCGGCGGCACAAAAAAAGGAATCACATTGAGCCGGTAGAAAAGATCTTCGCGGAAGTTGCCGCGCGAGATCTCTTCTTCCAGATCTTTATTGGTCGAGGCAATCACGCGCACGTCGACGGTGATCGTCTTATCGCTGCCCACCGGAGTGAAGCGCTGCTCCTCCAGCGTGCGCAACACCTTCGACTGCGTCTTCAAGCTCATATCCCCGACTTCGTCGAGGAACAGCGTGCCCCCGTGCGCTCTCTGGAACTTGCCTTCCTTGTCGGCGGCCGCTCCTGGGAACGAGCCTCGGTAGTGTCCGAAGAGTTCGCTCTCGATCAGGTCTTCGGGAATCGCGGCGCAGTTGACTTCGACAAAGGTCTCATCCTTGCGCAGGCTCTGGGCGTGAATGGCGTGGGCCACAAGCTCCTTGCCGGTACCGGATTCGCCGTAAATCAAAACCCGGCCGTTCGTCGGCGCCATCAGTCCAATCTGCTGCCGCAGCGCCTTCATCGGGATGCTGTCGCCGACGATAATGCTCTTCACCTGCAACTGTTTTTTCAGATCGACGTTCTCCCGCTGCAACTTCTTGGCGTCGATCGCATTCTTGACCAGGATGAGAGTTTTTTCGAGCGAAAGCGGCTTCTCGAGGAAATCGTACGCGCCCAGTTTTGTAGCGCGCACCGCCGTCTCGATCGTGCCATGGCCGGAGATCATGATGACTTCGGGAGGATTGTCGAGCTCGCGAATTCTTTCCAGAGTCTCGAGCCCGTCGACGCCAGGCAGCCAGATGTCGAGCAGAACCACGTCGAACGCGGTCTTGCGCAGCAGTTCCAGGCAGACTTCGCCACTGCCCGCCGAAGTTGCGGAGTAGCCTTCGTCCGCCAGGATGCCCGCGAGAGAGTCCCGAATTCCGGCTTCGTCGTCAACGATGAGAACGTTATGCATGTTGCACAGGCACCGCTGCCGGCGCGCCTTCGGGTGCGGACTCAGGTGCTACCGGAAGCTCGACGATGAACCGCGTGCCGACGGGATGGTTTTCTTCTACGCGAATCGAGCCATGGTGATCTTCGACGATGCGGCTGACGATGGCCAGGCCGAGTCCGGTGCCACGCTTCTTGGTGGAGAAATACGGCAGGAAAAGTTTTTCTTTGAGCTCGCGGGTCACGCCGTGTCCGGTGTCGGCCACAGTGATCTCCACCGCATCGCGGGTCGCCACCAACGCCGTCGAAATCTCAATCTCGCGCACCAGCGAATCCTGTGAGGCCTCGGCAGCGTTGTCCACCAGATTGGCGACGGCGCGTTTGATGGCTTCGCTGTCGGCCATGACTTTCGGCAAATCGGAAGCGAGAGAGGTGCTGACTCCAATGCCATCGAGCCGCCCGTTGAACATGGAGAGAGCGTTCTCGATGACTTCATTGATGTCGGCGGGCTGCGGCTTGGCGACAGGGAAGCGGGCGAGGGTGGCGAACTCGTCCACCAGGCTTCTTACAGTCTCGACCGCGCTGGCGATGGTTTCAGCACAGGAACGGACAATGGCGAGCGACGCGGGATCCGCCGGGGTGGCACGGTCGAGATGCCGCTGAATCCGTTCCGCCGACAGGGCAATGGGTGTCAGCGGATTCTTGATCTCATGCGCCACCCGCCGCGCGACTTCCCGCCATGCCGCCTGCTTCTGCGCTTTCAGCAAGTCGGAAAGATCTTCGAACACCACCACATACCCCGAGCCCTCGCCCTGATGGCGCAGAGTCGCGACCGTAACGGCGACATTCAACGATGCGCGCGGCAACTGCATTTCCATCTGGCTGGTGGTCATCCCCATGCGGTCGGCGCGCCGCAGCAGCGGCTCAAAATCCTCGAGCACTTCCGGAGGGAAAACGTCCGCCAATGATGCCTGCCGCAGAACTTGACGCGCGCCCTCGTGGCCGCCTTCGGGATGAAACATGCGAAGCAGCGCCGGATTCACGTGAGTGACGCGCCGCGCGGCATCGAGAGACAGCACGCCCGTCGGAATACTCTCGAGGATAGTTTCCATCTGCCGGCGGCGCTGGTCCAGCTCCGCGTTGGCCGCGCTCAGGTCGCGGCTGGAAGCCTCGATCTGCCGGCGCGTGCCTTCGAGATCTTCAGCCATGCGGTTGAAGGAGCGTACCAGGTCGCCGATTTCATCGGCCGCGCTGACCGGCACGCGATAGTCGAGACGTCCGCGGGAGATTTCCTGCGTGGCCTCGGCCAGCGCCGAGAGAGGCCGCGTCACAATCTTCGACAAAAACAACGCCAGCCATGTCGTGACGAAGAGCACGATCATGGTGAGCAGCAACAGCAGACCCATGTAAGTGCGGCGTACAAGTTTCCGCTCGCGGGCAAGATCGTAGTAGCGCTGCTGGCTGGCCTCGACCTGGCGCACCGTCTGCGAAAATTCGCGGGGAAGCGGAATCGCGACCAGAATCATGCCTCCGCCCGGAACCGGTGCGCTGCCCAGGGTGTAGTCGGTCTGCTGCCAACTGAATTGAGCCGGATGCCCCAGGACTGCGTCCGCCAGCGGCAGTCTGGGCTTGAGAACGGGCCAGGGCGCCGGCGAATTGAAACTGGCCTCTTCATTGTCATCGCGCACCGCCAGCGCGAATCCGCCCTGCAAGGTCAGTTCGTGGTGCTGGAATTCGGTCACGACTCCGGCGAATCCGTGGTTCGAGAAACCGTGTTCAATCTCCGGCGACGCGGCAATGGAGAAGGCTTCGGCACGCGCATTTTGCATGGCATAGCTGGCCAGCAAATTCGTCATAGCCCGAGTGTCGGCCCGCACTTCCTCGACGGGGGTTGAGAACCACTTGTCGATCGAGCGATTCATCAATCCGTAGGCGAACCAGTACATCACCATGACCGGCAGCGACGACAGCAGAAGCGCTCCGGCGACCATGCGAGTGCGGAATTTCGAGCCCAGCACCCCGAGGCGCCGCTCCGCAAAAAGCTTCAGCAGGTTGCGCATCAGCACAAATGTCAGCGCCACGAACAGCAGGAAGATCAGCGCCGAGAGTGCGGCGAATACCACAATGTCCTGATTGTTTCCGGGGCGGAGGAAGGTCTGGTCAAAGGAAGTTTGCGAAACCAGAAATCCCAGCAGCAGAAATACAGAAATGGACAGCAGAATGATGACCTGCTTGCGGCGCGAGGTCTTCTGCGGCGGGATTGTGGGCGTTTGAGGCACTGGCAACTCGCACCCTGGCGCGGGCTGGTCTGCGACAAGCTCCAAATCGCTTGGATGTGCAAGCCATTATAGATGCAGGGGCCAGCCGGGACGCTATTGCGGGTGCGTTTGCTTTCTCGAGAATTCTTCGATCATGGCGACGTCGGCGGGTTTTGGTTTGTAGGCGCGGTCGAAGGGGAGTGCCGCGCCGCGGGTGCCGTGGGAGTGGGAACCGATCCATGAATATTTGTCGGTGAATCCCCAGGTTTGAATCGCGGTGCACCCCGGACTTTGCAGGCAGGCCCGCACCACGCCGCGATAGATGTCAGCCTGGCGACCCAGATCGCTGGGCGCGGCAGCGCCATTGGAATCCAACGGCAGCGACACGTCGAGTTCCGTGATGTGAACTTGAACGTCGAGCGCGGTCAGGCGCGCGATGTTGGCGGCAACGGCGGCGGTGTCGAGCTCGAGTTGTGGAACGTGCATCTGCAGGCCGACGCCGTCAATGGGGACGCCCTTGTGCTTGAAATCCTTGACCATGGCGTAGACGGCGTCCGATTTGCGGTTGAGGCCTTCGCCTCCATTGTCATTGTAGAAAAGCAGCGCCTTCGGGTCGGCTTCATGCGCCCAGCGAAACGCCTGCTCGATATAAGCTGGGCCTTTGTTCGCCAGACCGATTCCGGGCTGGTTGTACCATGGCGAGTCCCGGAAGCGGCCGTTTTCGTCCAGAGCTTCATTCACCACATCCCAGGCGAACACCTGCCCCGAATAATGCTTCACCACCGTCGTGATGTGCTGTTGCAGCATGCCGGACAAGTGAGCAGGCGTGAAGTGGCCCTGCACCAGCCATGCGGGATTGTCGTGATCCCACACCAGGCAGTGCCCGCGGACTTTCATGCTGTGAGCCTGCGCGAAGCGGACCACCTCATCGCCCTCGCGAAAATCGAAGGCGTCGGGTAGTGCCCGCACCGTCCACCACTTCATCGCGTCCTCGGGTTCGACCATATCGAATTCGCGGGCCAGCGTTGCCGAGTAAGCGGCTTCGGAAAATAGAGAAGGGCGCACGGCAGCGCCCACCAGCACGTGAACCGAGTGCGCCGACTCGCGCAGCGTCTGTGGTCCCGCAAGCAGGAGAATCAGAGCCAGCCAATGGGCTCCGATGCGAAAACAAATGCGCAGCGTCATTCGTGATTCACGGTGTGGTTGCGATGCCGGGTCGGGGAGGGGCTGAGGTCACGGCCGCGGCGAAATGCGGTGTGAGATCTTTCCCGCCTTTGAAATTCACCACCAGCGATTGCACTGTGAAGATCGGGCCCCACGGAATCCCCCACCAGCCCAGGAGCAGGGTAAGCGCGGTCCAGGGCAAGCCTTTGGAGACGGCGCTCTCGCCAGCGGGAATGTAGTAAGCGTCGGAAACGCGGCGGAACGTCATCACCACGATCGAAACACAGTAGTTGTAGCAGACAATCTTGGCGCCCCTCTGCAGCTCGAATTGCAACTGATCGGAAGACATGTTCTCGATGCCTTGGACTTTCATGAAGTCTCCTTTGCCGGGGGCAGTGCAATTGTAGGTGGACGGCAAAAGCTCGTAAAGAACCTTGAAGGGTACGTCTGTTTGCCAGCAGCTGTCGGCCTTTTTCCAGTCGACCTCTGTTAGTTGGGCGCGGTAGTGCTGTGTTCTTCCGGCAGGAACGGCCGAAGTGGGCACTCCTCGCACGCGGGCTTGCTCTTTTTGCAGTAGTGTTTTCCCACTCCCACGATGAGCCCGTGCATCTCGTTGTAGACCTGCGCCAAGGCAGTGCGCGCGGCCGTGCTTATGGCGGAGGGCGGGTGAGTTGCGGGGCCGATGCCTGACTCGAGTTGAGGCGCGCGGAGCGCGGGCGTCTCTTCTTGCTCCTCAGCCACGGGCTCCAATGATCGCTGGAACAGCTCGCGGATGTCTTCGTAATCCGCCTTCTCCGGCAGAATCCCGTGGCGGTCGAGGATGCGGCGGGTGTAGGCGTCCACCACGAAGACCGGATGATTCCCCGCGTAAAGCAGAATCGAATCCGCGGTCTCCGGACCAACCCCATTCAGACCAAGCAATTCTTCGCGCAGTTTGCCGCTGGGCTGCGCAAAAAATCGATCGAGCGATCCCCCGTACTGCTCGTCGAGGAAGCCGACGAAGGTCTTGAGGCGGGCCGCCTTTTGCCGAAAATAACCGGAGGAGCGAATCAGCCGCTCCAGACGGCTGACTGGAACTCGTCGAATTCCTTCGATGCTTAAAATGTGCGCCTGGCGCAGCTTGCTCAATGCGAGCTCCACGTTAGTCCATGCCGTGTTCTGCGTCAGGTAGGCGCCCACAATCACTTCGAAGCGGGTTTCGGCGGGCCACCAGTGCTGCGCCCCCCACGCCCGGTAGAGGGCGCGATAGTACTGGCGCAGTTTTTTCTCGTTGCCCGCGTTTTTCTGTCTTCCTTCTTGTTCTTGAGTGTGCGACAAGTTTGAAAATCCTTAGTCCGAGTCTAATCCAGCGCACGGCGCAGTGGTTGCGCGACTCCGAAGCGCACCTGCGACTTACTGAAGTGCATGTACTTGAGCGGCTCGACCGCCCCTGCGCCTCACAGAAATATCCAATTGGCGTGGAGTTCAGAGCAATGAACGAGCAAATGACTCTCTGCGGGCCCAACTCTCCTTCAGGTCCAAGTACCAAAGTTACTGGTGAAGTAATCCGCCAACGTTGACAATTTGTGTCAACGCGAATGAACTGCGTCTCTCCCCTGTTGATGAGCGGACGTTTGCGTTGTGCCCGCACAAGTGCGAGGCATCGTTCCACCCAAGTGGATAGGAGTTCTGCGTATGTCTCAACGGCTGGGTGACCTTCTCGTCAAAGAGAAGATCATTACCCCAGAGCAGTTGGAACAAGCGAATAAGGTTCAGAAGGAACAGAGCTGTCGCCTGGGCTCCGCCCTGGTGAAGCTCGGCTTCCTCACGGACGAAGACGTCACTAATTTTCTCTCCCGCCAGTACGGCGTTCCCGCCATCAATCTTTCTTATTTTGAAATTGACCCTGCGGTGGTCAAGCTGATTCCGTTCGAGACCGCCAAGCGCTACCAGATTCTTCCGTTGAGCCGCGTGGGTGCATCGCTCACCATAGCGATGGTCGATCCCACCAACGTCTTCGCCATGGACGATATCAAGTTCATGACCGGCTTCAACATCGAGCCGGTCGTGGCCTCGGAAAGCTCCATCCTGGCGGGGATTGAAAAATCCTACAGCCAGACCAAGGACGAAGACCTCGAGCAGGTCATGCAATCGATGTCGGAGAACGGCGACAGCGACGTCGAATTGCAGTCGGAAGAACAGCAGATGGAGTTGGCCGAACTGGAGAAAGCGGCCGACGAAGCTCCCGTGGTCAAGCTGGTCAACGTGGTTCTGGGCGATGCCGTGAAGCGGGGAGCCAGCGACATTCACATCGAGCCCTACGAAAAGGAATTCCGCGTCCGCTTCCGTATTGACGGCGTGCTGCAGGCCATCATGTCGCCGCCTCTGAAATGGAAGGACGCGATTACCTCCCGCCTGAAGATCATGTCGAAGCTCGACATCAGCGAAAAGCGGCTGCCGCAGGACGGCCGCATCATGCTGAAGATGAACATCGGCGGCCGCAAGAAGCAGCTCGACTTCCGCGTCAGCACGCTCCCCACCCTGTGGGGCGAGAAGATCGTGCTCCGCTTGCTCGATAAAGAAAACCTGCGTCTGGACATGACCAAACTCGGCTTTGAAGCCGAGTCGCTGGTGAAATTCGAAAAAGCGATTTTGAAACCTTACGGCATGGTGCTGGTCACCGGACCAACGGGATCGGGCAAGACCAACACACTTTATTCCGCGATCTCGCGGCTGAACCAGCCCGACACCAACATCATGACCGCCGAAGATCCGGTCGAGTTTCAGTTGGGCGGCGTCAACCAGGTGCAGATGAAGGAGCAGATCGGACTGAACTTTGCCGCCGCTCTGCGATCCTTCCTGCGGCAAGATCCCAACATCATTCTGGTCGGCGAAATTCGAGATTTTGAAACCGCCGAAATCGCTATCAAAGCCGCCCTCACCGGCCACCTTGTGCTTTCCACCCTGCACACCAACGGCGCCCCGGAAACCATTACCCGTCTGATGAACATGGGTATTGAACCGTTCCTGGTGGCGACCTCGGTCCATCTCATCTGCGCCCAGCGCCTGGTCCGGCGCATTTGCAAGGACTGCATTGAGGTCGTGGAGGTTCCGCCCCAGACTCTGGTGGATGCCGGCTTCACTCCCGAGGAAGCCAAAACGGTAAAGATCCAGAAGGGCAAAGGCTGCGGGGTTTGCAACAACACGGGATACAAAGGCCGCTGCGGTTTGTATGAAGTCATGGAAGTCGACGATCAGATTCGCGAACTGGTTCTGGTCGGCGCGTCGGCACTGGAATTGAAGAAAAAAGCCATCGAGTGCGGCATGATCACGCTGCGCCGCAGTGGCTTGATCAAGGTGATGGCGGGGATGACCACGCTCGAGGAAGTCTCCCGCGAAACGATTCATTGATTCGGAAGTAGCGACGGAAAAGGGAAGGACGTTTCTATGGGTTTGTCGTTAAGCGATCTGCTCAAGAGAATGCTCGAGATGAACGGCAGCGACTTGCACATCACCACCAACTCGCCGCCCCAGATTCGTGTGCACGGCCACCTCGTGCCGCTCGACCTGCCGCAGATGACGCCGGCCGAGACCAAGCAGTTGGCCTACAGCGTCATGACCGACGCCCAGAAACACCGCTTCGAAGAGAGCCTCGAGCTCGACTTCTCCTTCGGGTTGAAAGGCCTGGCCCGCTTCCGCGCCAACGTCTTCAATCAGCGCGGAGCCACGGCTGCCGTCTTCCGTTTGATTCCTTTCGAGATCAAATCGTTCAATCAGCTCGGTCTGGCGCCGGTGGTCAGCAAGATGTGCGACAAGCCCCGCGGCTTGGTCCTGGTCACGGGGCCAACCGGATCGGGCAAATCCACCACTTTGGCGGCCATGATCGACAAGATCAACAGCGAGCGCCACGACCACATTCTGACGATCGAAGATCCGATCGAGTTCGTGCACATGAACAAGAACTGCCTGGTCAACCAGCGCGAACTGCACGCCGACACCAAGAGCTTTACCGACGCCTTGCGCGCCGCGCTTCGTGAAGATCCTGATGTGGTGCTGATCGGCGAAATGCGCGATCTGGAAACCATCGAGTCGGCGCTGCGCATCGCCGAAACCGGCCACTTGACCTTTGGCACGCTGCACACCAACTCGGCGACTTCCACCATCAACCGAATTATCGACGTCTTCCCAGCCCACCAGCAGCCCCAGATTCGCGCCCAGTTGTCGCTGGTTCTGGAAGGCATCATGTGTCAAAGCCTGCTGCCCCGCATCGACGGCAAGGGCCGGTCCATGATCATGGAGATTCTGGTGCCCAACGCCGCCGTGCGCAACCTGATTCGCGAAGACAAAATTCACCAGATCTACTCGTCGATGCAGTCCGGTCAGGAAAAATTCGGGATGCAGACCTTCAACCAGTCGTTGGCCACAGCCTATTTCAAGAAGGAAATCACGCTGGAAACCGCGATGGCGCGTTCCAGCAATACGGACGAGTTGCAGGAAATGATCAACCGCGGCGCTACTCTGACCAGCCGTCCGACCGCGGGAACGACTCTGGCGAAAGGGGCTGCTCCTTCCAAGCACTAACAAGGTGGAGGGTACAGGACCGAGGCCCGAGCAGAAGATTTTGAAAAACTAGATCGCACTTACAGTGAGGAGAAGCTAAAACCATGCCAGTCTTTACATTTTCAGGCAAGGACGCATCCGGGCAGAAAATTTCCGGGGAGCGGATGGCGGCCAACAAGCAGTCGTTGGCCCAGGCGTTGCGGCGCGAGCGCATCACGCCCGGCGCGATTCGTGAAAAGGGCAAGGAATTTTCCATGCCCACATTCGGCTCGGGCAAAGTCTCGACCAAAGACATTGCGATCTTCTTTCGCCAGTTTTCGGTCATGATCGATGCCGGTCTGCCGCTGGTCCAGTGTCTGGAAATTCTGGCGGCCAACCAGGAGAACCAGGCCTTCCAGAAGGTTCTCACCGGGGTGCGGACCACGGTCGAAGGCGGTGCCACGCTGGCCAACGCCATGCGCCAGTATCCCGTGGTCTTCGACGACCTCACCACCAACATGGTCGAGGCCGGTGAAACCGGCGGTATTCTCGACATCATTCTGCAGCGTATGGCCGTCTATGTGGAAAAGGCCGTGCGTCTGAAGTCGGCGGTCAAGTCGGCCCTGATCTACCCCATTGCCGTGGTCAGCATGGCCGGGTTGATCGTGGGCGCGCTGCTCAAATGGGTGGTGCCCATCTTCGCCAACCTGTTCGCCGGACTGGGCGTCGCCCTGCCGCTTCCTACCCGCATCGTCATGGGGTTGAGCGCGTTCGTGCAGACTTTCTGGTGGATGTTCGGTGTGGGCGGCTTCGCACTGTTCTTCGGAGTCAAGCAGATCCGCAAGCACCCTCGCGGCCGCTACTACTTCGACAAGATGCTGCTCTTCATCCCCGTGATCGGGTCGCTGCTGCGCAAGATCGCAGTCGGCCGCTTCACCCGTACGCTGGGCACGTTGATCACTTCGGGCGTTCCGATTCTGGAAGGCTTGTCCATCACCGCCCGCACCTCGGGCAACGCGGTGCTCGAAGAGGCTCTGATGAAAGTGCGCAAAGCCATCGAAGAGGGGCGCACCATCGTCGATCCCTTGCGCGAGTGCGGCGTGTTTCCCAACATGGTGACCCAGATGATCGGAGTCGGCGAAGCCACCGGCGCCATGGACTCCATGCTGCAGAAAATTGCCGACTTCTACGAAGAAGAAGTCGACGCCGCCACCAAGGACATGTTGGCCATGCTGGAGCCGATCATCATCGCCGTATTGGGCGTGAGCGTCGGCGGCATCGTTATCTCACTGTACATGCCGCTGTTCGCCATGATCGCCAAACTGGCTGGCTAATAAAACCGGGTCTTGGGTCGTGGGTGTCAGGTCTTTGGCCTGACACCCACGACCCTGCCCAGACCCAAGACCTAAAACCGAAGACCCGAGATCTTCATGCAATCGACGTTTGACGAGCGCAATTGGCTGGCATGGCTGGTTCGGGTCAGAATCTTCATTCTGACTCTGCTGCTCGCCATTGAGCTGGCGGTCGCCCAGTTCACTCCCGCGCCTCTGCCCATGCGGCTCTTCATCAGTACCATGCTGTTTTGGTACAGCCTTTCGCTGTTCTACGTGCTGTTGCTTTCCTTCTGGCAGGAACACCGTCTGCAGGCCACCCTGCAGGTTTTGACCGATCTGATTCTGGTCAGCCTCGTCGTCCACGAAACCGGAGGCTGGGACAGTTCTCTCAACTTTCTTTACCCGCTGGTGATCATCGTGGCCAGCGTGCTGCTGCCACGCGTATGGGCGCACCTGGTCGCGGCTCTGGCTTTCATCCTTTATGGAGCGGTGCTGGAACTGAACTACTATGCCGTGGTTCCTTCCTACACCACCACGCATCCCGCCACCAAAGCGCTGCAGGCCATCATCTTTGTCAATCTCTTCGCCTTCCTGGCGGTGGCTTACCTGGCCGGATTGCTGACCGCAAAACTGCGCCAGGTCGGCGTCCAGCTGAAAGACACCAGCGGCGCGCTCGAGAATCTGCAGGCGCTGCATGAAAACATCATTCACTCCATCAGCAGCGGCCTGATCACCACCGGCCTCGATGGCCGCATCACCCTGGTCAACGCCGCTGCCCTGCGTTTACTGGAGCGGACCTCGCCGGAACTGATGGGTAGTCCGGTTCACGAACTGTTTGTCGATGCTTTACCCACCGTGGAATCGCCGCGGGCCCACGGTGAAGTACGATTCGATGCGCCCAACAGATTCCGCAAGACGGTTCGAGTACGAGTAGCGGCCTTGACCGTGCCCGAGCGCGGGGATCTGGGATACGTCTACGTTCTCGACGATCTCACCGAGATTCGCCGCCTGGAACGCGAAGTTCGCATGCAGGACAAATTGGCCGCTGTCGGCCGCCTGGCTGCTGCCATCGCCCACGAAATCCGTAATCCGCTGACCTCCATCGCCGGCTCGGTCAGCATGCTTTCCGGTGTGCCCGAGATGAACGAGGATCACCGCCGCCTGCTCGATATCGTCACTCGTGAGTCGCAGCGGTTGAACAGCATCATCACCGACTTTCTCGCCTACTCCCGCACCAAGCAATATCACTTCGACCGCATCGACCTGGTTCAGTCCGTCGAAGAAACTTTGACGCTCATGGACCACCGCATGACCGCGGAGAAAACCGGCATCACCATCGCGCGCAGGTTTACGGTCTCCCAGGCCATTGCCATCGCCGACGGCGACAAACTCAAACAGGTCTTTTGGAACCTCTGTGAGAACGCGGTTCGGGCCATGAAGCATGGTGGAACCCTCACCGCCGCGGTCGAGTCTTTGGGGGACGATTGGCAAGTCTCTTTCATCGACACTGGAACGGGCATGACGCCGCAGCAGATCGAAAAAATCTTCGAGCCCTTCCAGTCCAGCTTCGAGGGCGGCACCGGGCTCGGCTTGGCCATCGTTTACCAGATCGTGCAGGCGCATGAGGGCAAAGTCTGGGCGCGATCCAAACCGGGGCAGGGAACCACCATGGTATTGCGCTTGCGACGCCTCGATGCCGAGCGGCCGGACTCTGCCGATATCGATCGAGAAGTTGTCACGCAAAAGCCTCGTGAGTTAGTCGGCGCGGGACTGGGAGCAGCAGCAGGAGCAGGAGGACGCTTGCATGGCTAACATCTTGGTCTGCGACGACGAACGCTCCATCTGCGAAATGCTCGACATCTCCCTGCGCCGCGAGGGCCATCGTGTCGAAACCGTACAAGCCGGACAGTTGGCGAAAAACAAGATTGACGGCGCGCTCTACGATGTCATCATCACCGACATCAAAATGCCGAATATCGATGGCATCGAAGTCCTGCGCCACGCTCACCGGGTTTCGCCCGACTCCGCCGTTATCCTGATCACGGCAGTCGACGACTACGAGGCTGCCGTGCAGGCCGTAAAAGCCGGAGGCGCCACCGACTACATTCGCAAGAGTCCCGGGCTGGTCGACGAGATCAAGTTGGCGATCAACCGCGCCGTCGAGAAACTCAACCTCAGCAAGCAGAATTTTGCCCTGCGCCGCGACGCCGCCACCCGCAACTCGCTGGACAACATTATCGGCTCGAGTTCTGCCATGGAGAAGCTGAAGCAGACGGTGCGAACCGTCGCCTCCACGGCCTCGACCGTGCTGATCCACGGCGAAAGCGGCACCGGTAAGGAACTCGTCGCCCGCGCCGTGCACGTCTGTTCGCCGCGTGCCACCGACGCCTTCGTCTCCGTCAACTGCGGAGCCTTCCCCGAGACTCTTCTCGAAAGCGAACTCTTCGGCTACCTGAAAGGGGCCTTTACCGGCGCCAACCAGAACAAGCGCGGCCTGTTCGAAGTGGCCGACGGCGGCACCATTTTCCTCGACGAAATCAGCGAGATGACTCTCGCCATGCAAGTCAAGCTTCTCCGCGTCTTGCAAGAGCGCACCGTGCGCCCGGTCGGCAGCACCGGAGAAATTTCCATCGATGTGCGCGTGATCGCCGCCACCAACCGCGATCTCGACAAGGCCGTCGCCGAAAATCTTTTTCGCGAGGATCTTTACTACCGTCTGAACGTCATCCCAATCCGCGTCCCTTGTCTCAGCGAGCGCCGGGAAGACATTCCCTTGCTGGTCAACCATTTCCTGAAAAAATACGCCAGCGCAGCCGGCCGCAGCATCCTGCGGGTCAATGCGCCGTCACTCGATTCGCTGTGCGGCTACGAGTGGCCCGGCAATGTCCGCCAGTTGGAAAACACCGTCGAACGCGCCGTGGCCCTCGAAACCACCGACGAACTCCACGTCGAACTTCCCGCCGAGCGCCCGAAAGCCCGCGCCGCTGCCGCTGGGGCCGCCGTGGGAGGCACGTTGCCCGACGTCGGCGGCGATCTAACGCTTCCGGAAGGCGTCGGCATGGAAAACTATGTCGCGGGCATCGAGCGCTCGTTGCTGCAGAGTGCGCTGAACCAGTGCGGCGGCGTGCAGACCAAAGCCGCCGACGTGCTCGGCATCTCCTACCGCTCGTTCCGCCATTTGATGAAGAAGTACGGGCTGTAGCTCTCAGCTCTCAGCTATCAGCATTCAGTCAGCAATTCGCATTCACCCCAGCGAAGTGTCCCGCAGGGACTACTGAGAACAGCTGGTGCGGCGCTAAAATATCCCCAGAGCCTCCTGTGCCCACCCTCCGCGCAATTCTCGACGAAAGAGTTCGCGAGGCCGACGCCTCTCTCTACGAAAAGCTCGACCACCACCGCGTCCGCTGTTTTTCCTGCGGACACTGCTGCCCCATTCCCGAAGGCCAGCCCGGCGTATGCAAAGTCCGCTACAACCGCGGCGGCACCCTCTACGTTCCCTACGGATACACCGCCGGAATGCAGTGCGATCCCATCGAAAAAAAACCATTCTTCCACGCTCAGCCCGGCGCTCTCGCCTACAGCTTCGGCATGCTGGGCTGCGATCTCCACTGTGGCTACTGTCAGAACTGGGTCACATCGCAAGCCCTGCGCGATCCCAACGCCGTTTCGCCGCCGCTTGAAGCCTCTCCAGAAATGCTCGTCCGCGATGCCCTCCACCAGCGCGCGAAAGTTCTGGTCAGCACCTACAACGAACCGCTCATCACCGCCGAATGGGCGGTCGCGGTTTTCAAAGAAGCTCGCGCCGCCGGCCTGCTCACCGGATTCGTCTCCAACGGCAACGCCACTCCGCAGGTTCTCGCCTACCTGCGCCCCCATCTCGATCTCTACAAAGTCGACCTCAAGAGTTTCGACGACCGCCACTACCACGAACTCGGCGGACGCATCGCCCCCATCCTCGACAGCATCCGCCGCATTCACGCCATGGGATTGTGGCTCGAAATCGTTACCCTCCTCATCCCCAATTTCAACGACAGCAACGACGAACTCCGCCGCCTGACGGAATTCCTCGCCGGAATTTCCCCCGACATCCCCTGGCACGTCACCGCCTTCCACACCGACTACAAAATGCAAGGCGATGGTCAACGCGACACCACCTCCGAAGACCTACTGCGCGCCGCCGAAATCGGCCAGGCCGCCGGCCTGCGCTACATCTACGCCGGCAATCTCCCCGGCACGGTAGGCCCCTGGGAAGACACTCGCTGCCCGCAGTGCCACGAAACCTTGATCACCCGCTACGGATATCGAATCACCCGCTACCGTCTCACCCCCGAAGGCCGCTGCCCGAGTTGTTCATCCCAAATCCCCGGCCGCTGGTCCACAAAATTCGACGGCCAGATCACCTCCCGCCCTTTCCTCCCGCACAAACCCTCCCCTTTATTTACAATCACAAGTCGTTGAATCCTCCAAGCCCACGAAACGATATGAGCCCACGCAGGGTGCCCCATTTCTCGCGCGTTCTTGGCGCGAGAAGTGGGGGTGTCCTAAACGCTATCGCGCTCACGGCTCTGCTCCTCCTCACCGCCTGCTCTCCCCGCGACTTCCTCACCCACCGTCTCGCCACCGACCTGATCTCCGCCTCCGACCCCTTTCGCATCCCGCAGCAGTTTGCCCTTCAAACCGGAATCGTCTCCAATAAAAACTACGTCTCCCCCGAATACCTCATCCTTCAACAGCACGGCTGGATTTCCGCGACCGCCGCGCGTTGCCTCCCCGGCATGGAACCCCCGCCCTGCTGGGACGTCCTGCTGACTCCCTCCGGCGTCGAAACCGTTCGCGCCCTCGTTCCCGCGGAAGAGGCCAACCAGACTTCTTTCTTCATTCCCGTCGCCCGAAGAGAACTCGTCGCCGTCACCGGAATCAGCAAGCAAGGCAGCCTCGCCGACGTCGACTTCACCTGGCGATGGGTTCCCTTGAACGAAGTCGGCGCCGCGCTCTACTCCGGCGACCTGCATTACAACTCCACCGTCGGTTTCCGCGACTACGACGACGGCTGGCGTATGGTTGTCGCGCCCACCACTCCTCGCCCCGGCCAGCCACTGGACGACGCACTCAAAAACGCCGAGCCCGTGCAGTGATGCCCCAGCCGCCGCCCGCCTGGCTCCTCTCCGCCCCGAGGTGGCTCACCCCGCGCCGCATTCGCGCCCAGGCCCTCGTTCTCGCCGTCTGCTTGTGGGGAGTCTGCGCCGTTGACTTCGCGACCCCTGGCCTGTTCGACCGCGCCGGCAATATCAAGTTCCAGGACTTCCTTCAGTTCCCCATCGCCGCGCATCTGGTGACCCAAGGCCGCGCCGCAGAACTCTACGGCAACCGGATCGTGGACGACGAGATTCGCACCATTGTCGGCCGCGAAACCACGGTCCACCTGCAATACTTTTACGGACCCCAGGTTGCGCTGCCCTTCGTTCCGTTCGAGCGGCTCCCATTTCTTACCGCGGCGGAACTCTGGGTCACCCTCTCTCTGTTGGCCTATTTCGGATGCGTCTATCTGACTTGGAGATCGTGCAGAAGTCTTCGACTCTACCCAGGACTTGTGGCCCTCTGTGCCGCCGCCTACCCGCCACTGTTTCACTTCTTCGTGCGTGGCCAGATTTCCGCCGCTGCTCTGCTGTGCTTTACCGCCGCATTGATCGCATTTCGCACGCAACGGGACTGGCTCGCCGGCATCGCTCTCGGTTTCCTCGTATTCAAGCCGCAGTTTCTGGTTGCGCTGCCGCTGGCACTGCTCCTCGCCCAGGCGTGGAAAGCCCTAGCCGGTTTCACTCTCTCCGCAGTTGCACAACTCGTATTTACGTTTCTGTACTTTGGCAGGTCAGTGATGCTTGCTTACTTCAGTATGCTTTTGCATAGCGCGAGTCGTCCGAGCACCACCGAACTCACCCTGTCGCCGATCCAGATGCATTCCCTGTATTCCTTCTGGTCGCTCCTGATCTCATGGCCTCCCGGAGCGGCAGCGCTCTATCTTGTAAGCGCGGTGTTTGTCATTGGAATCGCGGCTGTCGTCTGGAAGTCCTCTTTGCCTCTGCCGCCTCGCTTCTCCGCACTGATTCTTGCCGCTGTGCTCGTAAATCCGCACCTCTACGTCTACGACCTCCTGTCGCTGGCTCCCGCGTTGTTGCTCCTGGTTGACTGGTCTGTCGACCGGTCTGTCGACCGGTCCGTTGACTGGTCTCGCGACCGCACCTCCTATTCTTCCGCTCCCGTCCTCCGCGGCTTGCTGTACCTCGCCTTCGTGTTGCCGCTCGTCGGCCCGCTGGCCCGCTGGACCCATCTTCAGTTATCGGTCGTCGTTTTCGCCGCGCTTCTGTGGACCCTGTACCGCATCGCAACCCCCGGTCACAAATTTGCTTCCGCGGAATCCGCCGTTGTATAACCCTTCTTCCTGCACGGGACCCCTATGCGAATCCACAAAACTGCCTGCCTCGTAATCATCTCCGTAAGCTGCCTGCTGCCTCTTGTCACTCAGCCTCTATCCGCGCAAAGCAAACCCAAGCTCACCCTCGACGAATTCTTCAACTCCGTCGACGTGACCGCGCTAGAGCTTTCTCCCGATGGGAGTTCGATCGTTATCGGAGCGGAGCGCGCCGACTGGGACCAGCAAATCTTCCGCAGCGATCTCTGGCTCTATCACGATTCAGGAAAGCATGCCGAATCAAAGAACGATGCCGGCAAAGCCAGCTCTACCAACGGGACCCTGATTCAGTTAACCCAATCCGGCCACGACTCCGATCCCAAGTGGTCCCCCGACGGCCGCTGGATCGCCTTCCTCTCCGATCGCAAATCGTCCTCGGGAAAATCCGACGACGCGGACAGCGACTCTGACTCTAAAGACGATTCCACCGCCCAGCTCTACCTGATCTCTCCCAACGGCGGCGAAGCCTTCCCCGTAACCCAGGGAGAAGAAGACGTCCACACCTTCGCCTGGTCAGCCGATTCGCAAAAAATCTACTTCGCCACGCGCCAACCCTGGACCAAGTCGCAAAAAGACGACTACAAGAAAGACTGGAAAGATGTTGTCCAGTACCGCACCGCCGAGCGCGGCGACACCATCTTCGCCCTCGACCTGGCAGTAGCGCTTAGCCGCCACGCCATCGCGCCCGCCGAGGTGAACAAAAAAGCGGAGAAAAAAGAAGGAGAGCCCGAGCCCCAGCCCGATATCACTCCGGGAACCTTGGCTATCGCCACAAGTCCGCTGCGAGTCGAAGATCTGACCACGTCGCCCGACGGCGCCAAACTCGCCTTCGTCAGCAACGCCATCAACCGGCGTCAGGAAAAATACGAAGACACCGAAATCTACGTAGTAGACCTGTCAAATGTGGCGCGGGCGCCCTCGCCCGCGACTGCCGGCAGCAACGCAAATGCTGTCCAAACACCCCGCCGCATCACCAACAATCAAGCCGAAGAATCCAGCCCGCGCTGGGCCACCGACAGCCGCCACATCTTCTTCAGCGTCGGCGTCGGCGACGTCTCCGGCCCCTACCGCGACCTGCAACCGCATCTCTACTGGGTTGACACAGAAAAGTCCGGCACCGAAAAGTCCGACGCCGAATCAGGCAAAGTCGAACATGATCCGGTCGAGCAATGGAGCAAAGACTTCAACGGCCCCGTCGAACACTACGCCGTAGCCAGATTGAATGAAAAAGATTCCATCCTTGTCTCCGCCCGCCTAGGCACCGAAGTCCAACTCTACTCCGCCGCCAAGCCCACCGACTCGCTGCATCACCTCACCGCCTGGCCCGGCACCTACTCCCGCATCTCAACCGCCGCCCACTCGCAGCGCGTGGCCTTCGTCTACTCGTCTCTCGGCAAGCCCGACGAAGTTTATCTAGCCGACAGCTCCACCACGCTCGATCAAGCCCAGCCCATCACGAGTTTCAACAAACTCTTCACCGAGCGCGATCTCCCTCAAGGCAAGCCCTACCAGTGGAAAGCCGACGACGGTACGACGGTGGAAGGCATGCTGATTTATCCGCCCGGCAAGTTTGAGCAGAAGCATCTCCCCACGCTGACCTTCATTCACGGCGGCCCCGCCGACGCCGACGGCAACTCCTTCGCCGCCAACTGGTACGACTGGGCCGCCCTCGCCGCCACCAACGGATGGCTAGTCTTCCGCCCCAACTACCGCGGCAGCACCGGATACGGCGACAAATTCCTCCAACAGATCGTCCCTCAAATCGTCTCCCGCCCCGGCAAAGACATCCTCGAAGGCGTCGACGCCCTCGTGAAAGACGGCATCGCCGACCCCGACCACCTCACCATCGGCGGCTACAGCTACGGCGGATACATGACCAACTGGCTCATCACCCAAACCACCCGTTTCAAAGCCGCGGTCACCGGCGCCGGCGCCGTCGAACACATCGGCAACTGGGGCAACGACGACACCACCTACGACGACGCCTATTTCCTCGGCGGACGCCCCTGGGAAGCCGCCAAGCAATATCACGACGAAGCCGCCATCTTCCAAATCGACAAAGTAAAAACCCCCACCCACATGGTCGCCGGCGCCGACGACATCCGAGTCGCCGTGCTAGAAGATTATTTGTTAGAGCACGCCCTCTACTCCCTAGGCATCCCCAACAAGCTCCTAATCTTCCCCGGCGAAGGCCACGGTCTAGGCAAGAATCCCTGGCACGGAAAAATAAAAGTAAGAGAAGAATTAAAGTGGCTGCAAAAATACAGCGGAGTGCCAGCTCCCAACTAACCGCAACTCAACCAGCACTTGTCATCCTGAGGAGGGCGTCCTTTGCCCGACGAAGGACCTATGCAACTCGCCGTCATCGCCAATGTTGTCGGCGACTGCATAGGTCCCCCGCTCAGCTTGACTAAAGGGGCGGCATAAATCGATTGCTCCCGGAACAAAGACCTCGATTAGTATTCACTAAATGCGCCATTTAACAATTGAGACGAGAGTGCGACCTGGAAGAGTGGCCGTCCTTGTCGACATCAACGATCCCCAGTGGCAGAACACGTGCCTGCGCGTGATCGAATATTTCACGAGACTATGGGGTGGATGCGGAAACATCATCGTTCCTACTGATGGGAAACAGATCAGCCCTCTCTTTTGGCGGATTTTGGGACGCTTCGATCCAGATTACCTTGAAGCCTACGCCAGAACAGGGCGGGACATCGAGATTGAGCAGCCCGCGAAGTTCGAAGAGGCGTTCCAGCGTCATATTGAATCTTGGGAAAAGCAAATAGGTGAAAAAACACATGCCCACGCCGCGAATACGATCCGGGATAATCTTCGCAACTCTGGTCGGTCGCAATTCGGAATTTCGCCCGAGCTACAGCAAGAACTAAGAGACCGCCTCGCGCCGTTCTACTTTCAGCAGTGGATTGTCGAAGCGGGCTCACTCAGCGCGGGCAGAGTCCCACATCATCCGCACACGGACGTCATAGATATCCTGCCCCACGCCGAACATTCGAAACGTGTAATGCGCGTATGCGAGGCAGCGCCGTTCCCACAATTGTGGTGGGCATCGTCGTTTGGATCGGTAAACACCGAGATGCAAGCGCAGCTCGCGAAGTCAAATGTTGAAGTGTACGAATACGGCAGATCCGAAGACGAAGCTAAGCTGCTTACAAGCTTAGCTGTCAAAGGCTCTGAGGAAATCGAGTCCGCTCGATTCTTGACGAATACGTCGGTAAACACGATCTTGCAAGTCTTCCAGTCCGCACCCGCGCGACTATCGATGACTGGGCTCGGCTCCTACAGATCGATCCGACACCAAGATGCTACGGAACTCGTGATTGCAGTAGCTGGAACTTCCATAGAAGACTTCGCCCTATATTATGCCCTTTCTCGCATGCGGAGTCGGGTTGTCTGGATTCCACCCTCGGTGTTGGACAAGCTTCTCGGGCCGGCGCCGACGAGCTTGAGAATTGATCCCGCATGGCACTTCGTCAACGATCTTGCAAGTCTGGCAGCGGGGAATACGCAGCGCTACGCCGGGCTTAAGCTGCTTAGTATAACGTTGACGCCGGAGCAGTTGGATCAAGTAAAAGCGCGCCTGTCGGACATCGCTGTGAACGGTATCAGTCAGTGCCAAATCGCAACGCCCACCCAAGTAATCCCGGCGGAGCCAATCCGTCACTACGAGACGAATAATGTCTCCGATCTTCGATCCTTCGCCGTGACGGAGGACGGCATGATCCGGCTATTCGAAACGCCGTTACCCCAGAGCTTCGCCGAAGTTAATCCCAGCAAACACCGCTGGCTTACGGAGTTGAACATCAGGCAGTACCAAGTCCCCCGCCATTATGTGCTAGGCGAGCGCATGATGGGATCTTCGGCGTTTACCACGAGAGACATACGCATCTCGTCAACTGGGCCGACCTACTTCTGCCCCAGTTGGTTCATTTTCGGGGGTGCCTCGGCCGAATCGTCCGTTCCTCGTCCTACAATACACATTCCAGAGCCGCTTGAAATATTTCGGGATATAGCTAGGCCCAGTGGGCTGTCCTGCGCGATTTCTGACAAGGGATTCTATGCAGAGAACGCCTGCCAGAAGTTTGGTGGGCTAGAGAAGCTGGCCGGATTTCTCCGATCACGAAGCGGACAGCTCTTTACCTCGGCATATCTTGACAAAACAAAGCCTGAGGGAGACGACCACCTGAAAGGCGCGCTCCTAAGCGACAGAAGGCGGTACTTCGACCTGGATTCGCTAGCCGCGACTCTTGGGAGTGCGCCTGAGGCCGCCCAAGTACTTGATCGCCTCTCGTCGGATGCCGTTTTATATCGTGGTTTTATCTTGCAATGCCAATACTGCAGACGCGCTGATTGGTTTCCACTGGTCGAACTGTCAGACTCCTTCACCTGTAAACGGTGTCATAGAGGCCAAGTGTTCACTCAAAAGCACTGGCGGTATCCAAATCAACCGCATCTGTACTATCAATTGGACGAGTTGGTGTACTTGGGGCTTGAACACAACATGCAAGTGCCGCTCCTCGCGCTCGACATCCTGCGTGGGTCCAAGGACAGTTTCCTCTATGTTCACGAGCTCGAATACCGTGAAAAAGACGAGAAAGATAAGGACAAGCCGCTGATAGAAGTAGACATTAATTGTATCGCTGACGGGGTGCTCACCATCGGGGAAGCAAAGAAAGACGACCGCCTCGGGAAAAACGATAAAGAAGAGTCTGAGGCGCTTTCAAAACAATTGGAATTGGCAAAGCGGCTCTGCGCTCAGCAAATTGTGTTCGCGACAGCGAGCGAGGAATGGCATTCGAGCAGCCTTGAGCGGATACTCAAAGCGTTCGGAAGCGAACGCTTCGACCTGGTTTTACTTACTCGAAGGCACCTCTACGGGGAGGAATCGGCGTAGGGCATATGTCATGGAAATCGCCAGCACCAACCCTCTTTCCACAGGCCTCCAAAGAAATTTTCCCCATTGCCGTGACGAACAACCTTGACCGAGGAGATGGAAAGCGCAAACTAGATGAATTCGGTTGGACAGAGCCATGTCAATCATTGACAATCCTTGCCAATCCGCATAATTTTAAAATTGAAACAACCGGAACCCCATGACCCTGAACATCAATCTGACCCCGCAACTCGAAAAGCTCGTCCGCCAGAAGGTCCACTCCGGCCGCTACAACTCCGCCAGCGAAGTAGTCCGCGAAGCGTTACGCCTCATGGAAAGACACAACGAGATGCACACCCTCCAGCTCGAACGGCTGCGCCGCGACATCCGAGAAGGCCTCGACAGCGGCCCCGCGCGCCCGTGGAGTGTGGCCGAGATGAAGCGGCAGGGCCGAAAACGTCTCGCAGCCCGCAAAGCTGCCGAATAAATGCCGTCCGTTGTTATACGCCCCAAAGCCGTGGCCGATCTCGCAGAAATTTGGGCATACATTGCAGAGGATAGCGTGCGTCAGGCCAATGCTTTCGCCACCCGCATCGATGGGGAATTGCGTTTGCTCTCTCGCCAACCCAGGATGGGACGCGAGAGACCCGAATTGCTGCCCAACCTGCGTAGTTTTCCGGTCGGAAAGTACGTCATCTTCTACTTGCCAAGACCGCGCGGAATTGAGGTTGTCCGAGTACTCCACGGTGCACGCGACCTGAAGCTGTTCTTTGAACTAGAGATTGACTAACCATCCGCCTCGGGCCTTTTCCACAGCCGTCCACAGAAATTTTCCCCGTTCCTGTGACGCATAACCTTGACCGAGGATATGAAAAGCGCAAAACTAGACTCATGCGCAAAAGCTCCAATCGGACCGCCCGCACCATCCAGGCCGAGACCAAGCCTCGCGCAGAGATGGCTAAGTCCTTATTCGGTAATATTTTAGCTATAAGTCCTTGCCGCTCAAGATTTTGCCCAGACCTCGTCATACCCAAGCTCGGCAAAGTACTGAAAACAGATATTTTAGCGGGAAAGCGCAAGAAAAATTGCGAGACATAATCTCCACCCCAGATCCAAGATTGACACATAACATGTGTTCACTTATACTGTGTTAATGAACGTCACCCTCTCCATCGAAGACCAGCTCGTGGCTCGCGCCCGTAAGAAGGCCGAAGCCCTCGGCAAGAGCCTCAATCAGATGATCCGCGACTACCTCCAAACGGTCGCTGGAGGAGACGATCCCGAGCGCAGCATCGAAGAATTCAAGCGTCTCTCCGGCCAAGGCCACTCCCACGGATGGCGCTTCAACCGCGACGAGATTCACGCCCGACAAGATCAAGGTAACGCCCGACAAGATAACGAGCGAGACAATGCCCGCTCGTAGTTTCTTCGACACCAACGTCCTCATCTACGCCGATGACCAGGCCGCGCCCGCGAAGCAGAAGCGGGCGCTAGAACTTGTCGCCGAGCACCGGCGCGCCAAGACCGGAGTCGTATCGCTTCAAGTGCTGCAGGAGTATTTCGTCACCATCACGCGCAAGCTTCAAGTGGATGTCCGAATCGCCCGCCGCAAGATCGAACTGCTTGCCGAATTCGACGTCGCCGCTCCCGAAGTTGCGGACATCCTGGCAGCCATCGACCTGCACCGCCTTCACGGCTTTTCCTTCTGGGATTGTCTGATCCTGCGCGCGGCCAAACAGGCCGGTTGCACCGTGCTGCTCTCGGAAGACATGCAAGACACGCGCGATATCGACGGAGTTCGAATTGTTAATCCATTCCACTAGGCGTCCGATTTTGCCAGCCGCATGGAGACCGAGAGGGCCCCATCCTAGGCTTCTTTGTCGGTTGAGTTGCTGCCCGCGGGATCAGTCGGTCGGCACGTCTCCGCGCCCGCCCATACGCTCCTGCAATTGCTTCCGGTATCTTCGGCTGAGGCGCACGCTGGCGCCGCTCTCGAGCCGGACTTCGTATTCGCCATCCGCCCTCAACCTTAATCCGCGCACGCGCTCCAGGTTCACGATGCTGGAACGGTGCACGCGGCAAAAGATGTGTGGGTCGAGTTCTTCTTCGAGTTCGGCGAGGCTGCGCCGCAGCAGATGATTTTTGGTCCCGACATGCAGGCAGGCGTAGTAGTCGGCGGCTTCGATCCAGTCGATTTCCGAAAGCTTCAGAAAGCAGACTTGTCCTGAGGCCTTGACCGCAACGCGTTCCAGCTTGCGCGGCGCGTCCCCGCGAATGCGTTGTTTGGCGCGGCTGACGGCCAGTTCGAAGCGTGCGTTGTCGAAGGGCTTGAGCAGATAGTCGAGCGCTCCGGCCTCGAACGCGCGCAGGGCGTACCGGTCATACGCGGTCACGAACACGACGGCGGCGGGCAGATCTTTGCCCAGCATTTCGAGCACATCGAAGCCGTCGACCTCGGGCATTTGCACGTCGAGAAACAGCAGATCCGGTTTCGCTCTGCGGATTTCGGCAAGCGCCTCCATGCCGGAAGCGCACTCGCCGACGATGTCGATTTCCGCATCGCGCCGCAGCAGCACGGAAAGATTGCTCCGCGCCAGTGGCTCGTCGTCCACAATCAGGGCGCGGATTTTCGAGGGGTTCGCTTCGGCATGCACGGAGTCACTCTCTGATTTGCGCCGACGCAGTTGCGGATGTGAACGGCACCGACACCGATACTTCGACGCCTCCGGGTTCCTGGTTCCGCATGCTCAGGTCGAAAGCGTCGCCGTACAGGCCGCGGAGCCGAGTTCGCGTGTTCGACATGCCGATGCCCGACTGCCCGTTCTCCCATCCCGCTGGCAGGCTCGGGCCGTCGTTGTACACGCGCAACGTGAGCCTGCCATTCGAGCGCGACGCGGCAATCCGGATCAAGCCTCCGTGCACACGCTTGGCGATACCATGTTTGACGGCGTTCTCAACCATCGGCTGCAAGAGCAGGCTGGGGACCTGTGCGGAAAGCAGGTCTGGGGGAACATCCATGCTGAACTCGAGCCGTTCAGCGAAGCGCACTTTCTGAATATCGAGATATTTCTGGGTGAACTCCAGTTCCTCGGCCAGCGGCACTTCCTGGCGGCCGGAATCGGCGACCACGCGGCGCAGAAAATCGCTGAGTGCGGCAATCATGCTTACGGCCGAATCATTTCGATTCTCGCGGACGAGTCCGGCAATCGCGTTGAGTGTATTGAATAGAAAATGCGGCTCGATCTGACGGCGCAGAGCGTTGAGCTGCGCCTTCGAGAGCTGTTCGTTCAGCCGCGCCGTTTCTGTCTGCTGCCGTGCCAGCTTCTTTTGCGATTCGAGAACGTGCGCGATCAGAAGAATAAGTCCGTAGAGAATCAGATACGAAAGCAGTCCGTTCCAGAACCTGTGCCGCCAAAGAGTGGCAAAGGGAATGGGAGGGCCGTCGACCATCCAGGGATTGAACGCCTTCTCCCAGATGGAAACCCACGCGGAGTGAAGCAGGCCCAGCGCCGCCGCAGCGGCAAGATGCGCAACCCAGGTGAAGACGCGTCTCCATTGCGCTGGAGGACAGCGGCGAGCGAGCCGGAGCACCAGAGGAGTCGCCGCCGCCCACGGCACCCAGGCAAAGAGCAGAGTGAAAAACAGGGGCACCCAATCGTGGCGCATGCCTTCGGCCCGCATAACAAAAACAGTTTGTGTGGCGTCGAACAGGCCGATCCCAAACCAGGTGGCTGCGATCCATAACCAGCGGGCTGACTCGGATTGTCTGCGGGCCTCGTCCATGAGCAGAATCCTACTCCACGGTCCGCCGAAAAGCGCAACAATGCAGCCAACTGCCCGCGCTTTGCAGTGGGCGGTCTGGTTTCTGGGGAGCAGGATGAACGATACTTCCCCGCATGAGGAAAACAAACCGAACCGTCATTCTTCCGCTGGCAGTAATCGTTCTGCTGTCTACCGCGGCGTTGCTCAAATCCGCGCCGGCTCCGGTAGTGTTTGGACCGGAGTATACGAGCGACAATAAACTAAAACTGCCGGAAAACTATCGCCAATGGACTTATGTGACCACCGGCTTCGACATGAGCTACAGCCGGGACGCAATGCAGATGGACCACCACATGTTTGACAACGTTTTTGCCAACCCCGAGTCGTACAAGTCGTTTCTGGAAACCGGGACGTGGCCCGACAAAACTGTGCTCATGCTGGAAAACCGCATGGCGCAGGGCAAGGGATCGATCAATCAGCACGGCAACTTCCAGAACACCGAGGTTATGGGCCGCGAGGCGCACGTGAAAGACGAGGCGCGCTTTCCCGGGAAGTGGGCCTTCTTCATCTTCGGCGACGAGAAGACGGGTACGATGGTTCCCACCACGGCGGAATGTTATTCCTGTCACGAGCAGCACGCTGCGGTGGATAATACGTTCGTCCAGTTCTATCCTACTCTGTTGCCGATCGCGGAGAGCAAAGGCACCCTCAGCGCCGCTTACAAAAAAGAAAGTGCCGGTGAGAAGAAATAGATTTCTGGGTTATGGTTTGCGGAGTTGACCGGCCTGCCCGAAGCGCAATCGCTGTGCTGAGTTCTCTGAGAACGGGGAAAGCGCGACTACTTCGCAGCCATCTTCACGCCCTTCGAAGTCGCTGCATAACGCGCAATCCCCTTATACAGCGCCTCGGCGATCTGCTCGCGGTATCCGTCGCTGCGCAGTTTTTGCTCGTCAGTGGGACTGCTGACGAACGAAACTTCCGCCAGAATTCCCGGCATCGCGCTCTCGGTGAGCACGACGAATCCGGCCTCTTTGATGCCGCGGTCGCGCAATCCAGGATTCTGCGCAGACAGCGTTCCATACAATGACCGCTGCACACTGGCCGCGAGCCGCCGTGATTGCTCGATGCGCTCATGCAAGTCGGCTGGGGAGAGGCTCGCGGTGATAGCCGGTTTAGCGCCGCCCGCGGCCGCATGCGTGTCAACATCTTTCGATCCCGGAGCGGAAAAGAAATTGGTGTAGTAAGTTTCCACGCCGCGCGCCGAAGGCAGATCGCTGTAGTTGGCGTGCACCGAGACGAACAGATCGGCCTGCGCCTGGTTGGCGATGCTGGCGCGCTCGTCGAGCGTGATGTAGTTGTCGTCGGGACGCGTGTAGATCACTTCCATTCCCAGACGGCTTTCGAGGAGTTTGCCCAGCCGTTGCGAAATTTCGAGTACCAGATCTTTTTCGAGCAACCCGCGACGGCCGACGGTTCCAAGGTCCCAGCCGCCGTGTCCTGCGTCGACGACGATGCGCATCTTGGGCACGCGCGCCCGCAATTGCAGATCTTCTTTGGTCGGCGGAGGAACCACGATTGCGAGCTTATTCTTTTCCGCTTCGCCGGCGTTGGGGAACAGGTTCACTGCAGCTTTCGGCGTCGCGCCGACCTTGCGGACTTCGACGACCAGGCGATAAGGATTCGGTTCCAGGCTTACTGAGAAAGTTGAATTCGATTTCGTCTCCAGCACAATGCGCGTCATGCCCGCGACCGGTTGCGCCATGCGAACGCGGCTCACGAATGTGTCGCCCACATCGACGGATTTTCCGACCAGCTCCGCAGAAAGCTGGGTATCTCGTAAATCGAAATAAATGCGGTCGGGACCGGCGAGACGATGCGCTTCGTACTGCACCTGATCTTGCAGATCGAGAACCACTGTGCTCGAGTCGGCCGATGTCCAGTGGCGGATTCCAGTCACGCGCGGAAACTTCGAGAGCTCCTGCGGAGAGGCTGGTGCGCTGTCGGGCTCGCCTGCATCCGAATTCGCATCGGCACTATTCGCTGTGGTCGCGCCCGCAGCGGTTGCCGGTGCAGCAGTCGGCACTTCTTTCGGCGCTGTCGAGTCGGCCGGCTTGAGTGGCATTTCCTCGCTATGAATAATCGCGCTGCCTTGCGCCGTTTTCTTCAACCAGACTGCACCGGCAACCGCCGCGCCGACGACAATGCAGACCAGCAGAATCAGCAGGATTGGCCGGTGCTGTCTGGAGTCGGCTTCGGGTATCGCGAAATTTGGCGCCGTCGCGGTTTCGGCTGCGCCGGCGTTGGGAGTCTCCTCGACACCGAGCTTGTTGGGGAGCGCCGCCGCGGTTGGGCTGACCTTTTCGATTCCCTTGATGGACTCTGCGGCGCGCGCTGCGTTCAGCGCAGCAGCGGTCACCGGGACGCGAACCGTCGGAACTGGAACAGCCGGAACAAGCGCGGGCGGAACGGCGACCGGAGCAGCAGTGCGGCTGACTTTTGGCGGTTCGACTTTTGCGGGCGCGGTGACGACAGGCGCAGGAGCGATGTTAGCCGGAACCGTGGGAGCAGAGACGACCGGCGCTGGAACAGTTCGCGCGGGAACACTCTGCACCGGAAGGATCGGAACCGGAACGACTGGCGCAGCGTCGACTGCAGTTGTGGGTTTGGTCGGATGCAGCGACGGTTCCAGCTTGGTGGCTGCAGCTTCGGCGGATTGCGCAAAGCGATCTTCGTCCTCGGGCTTGAGTGCGCCTAATACCAGTTCGGCGAGCAGGCTCAGGTTGCGGACGTCGCTGTCGTTGAATCCGAAGGGCCATTCGGAAAACGCCTCCAGCACACCAATCACACGTCGGCGTCCGCACAGCGGAACGGCGACCATGGAGCGCGCTCCCAGCTTGCGGCAGGCCTCCAGGTTCACGCGGGGATCGGTTTCCGTGTCGTCGCACATCACGATCTGCGCGCTGCGGAAGCAAGCTCCGGAGAAGGCAGAGTCGCGGTCGATCCGCGCACCTATGTCGGGACGAACGGCGCCCGCCGCGGCGCGCAAGACGATCTCGTTATTTTCGGCGAGTGCGATGGCGAGGCCGTCCGCGCCCGTGATGGCGACGGCGCGTTCGGCGACCAGTTGCAATACTTCATCGAGTACGAACTGCTCGTCTGATTCAAACTCACTGACGGGAGTGGGAGCGCCGGCATCGAACCCTTTGTGGATTGAGGCCAGAGCTTTTCTGCGACGGACCTGGTCGTGCAGCGCGGAGAAGGCGAGCAGCGCCTGCAGCGCGTCGCGTTGCGATGGTTTCGTGGGATCTTGCACGGGATGTGAGGGTGAAGCGCCCGGCTCGCGCGGCCATGCGGGCGGACTAATTCCGGCACCAGCTCCACCGCTAGCTCCAGTGAGCGCAGTTGTCACTTCGTGGTCCGGTTTAGCGGTCGTGGTCGCCATTTCGAGATGGTTCATCCTTAAGTTAACGATCTTTTAGGCTGGTGGCAATTACCTGGACATGCCCCCTCGGACATGTACTTTAGTAAGGCCTGTTTACTTGGTTCAAGGTTTTCCGAACAGGTTGCGAAAGAGCGCGCTCTGTCGCGGCTGAATCGGTCCCCAATGAGTTCCGTCGTACCTTCCTAGTTACTAAGGCGGTATCTGACGCGGGGGATAAGATTGCTGGGACAGGGGCCTGGCCGACCTGATTTTCCGGCGGTGCTGTTTATGGAAGCAGGACTATCTCCCGCGCGACAGGCGCGGGCCAAGCATCGGCACGAACTCCGCACTCTGACCTATGTGACGCTTGACCAGGCGAACGGCGGGATCGTTCGCAATCTGAGCCACGAAGGCATTGGAGTGCAGGCGGTGGCGGCGGTGCGTCCGCAGCAACTATTGCGCGTCCGCTTTGAATTGCGCAATCCGCGGGTGCGGGTGGAAGCTCGCGGCGAGGTCACGTGGTCCACGTTTTCCGGGCAATGCGGGATTCGCTTTGTTGAGCTGTCTCCGCGGATGACGCGGCAGATCAATGAATGGATTTTCGGGAATCTCCTGGACGGAGCTTCGCTGCATGCCGAGCAAGCGGGAACGATGTTTGCCGACTCCGCTTCTGTGCAGGTGGGAGACGATGGACTGATGGTTTCCGCGTTACCCCTGAAGGTGATTGAGTTGCCGGTGCGGGCGGATGCGGTGTCGCATGCTGATCTGCGCGTGGATAGCGGTGAGATCGCGCGCCCGGCGAGTGAATTGGACTGGCTTTCGCAGCCGCTTTCGGGGCGCAGCCTGATCTGGACGATCAATACACTTGTGATCGTGGCGGCTCTGCTGTTATTTGCGCTGGTGTTTTTGTCGGTAACTGGCGAAGCCCCGGCGTGGCCGGTGGCGATGGTGAGTGGAGCCGCGATCCTTGTAGCCGCTTTGTATTGGGGATTTTTTCAGTTGTTCGGAGGGACCAGTCCGGGGGCGCGACTGGCGCGGCTGGTGGGGCGGGATGTGGAGGACGAGGAAGCGAGGGATACGCGGTTTCGGTGAGTTGCCGCGTTTGTGTCAAGAGTGTGAGAGCGGAGTGCCCCTAACCGCAGCTTCTCTTCCGCCCCTTCGGGGCTCGCTCAATCTTCGACTTTGTGACCCACGGCTTGCGCCGTGGGCTGCATTCTGTCGCCGCTCCGCGGCTTCTGATCGTTTCGAGAATGGCTTCAGTTGGCGAAGTATTGCTGGGCGAGCCAGAGTTGCAGCGTGCGCTGTTGTTGCGGGGCCAGCTTCACGAAGCGGATGCCGACGTTACCGCGCTTGTCCTGCCAGGCGATTTCAGCTTTGGCTTTCAGGCCTGCGCGCGCGCCGGGGAGTTCGAAAGAAACTTGCAAGGCCTTCGCGGCTTCGACCGGATCGCTGGTGTGAATCTGCATTCCACCCTGGCTGACGTTGACCAGGTAGGCGTCCACAGGCTTGTGGCCTTTGCTGTTCAGGGACACGGGCACTTCGAGGCCGGCGCGATGATAACGGAGGCGGCCGTCAAGAATCATGTTTCGCGCCGCGGAGAGCGTGCGCACCGCCTGTTCGACTGATATCGGCTTCTCGAAGGCGAACAGAGCGCCGCTGGGCTCGAGGCTCCGCGTATTCTGCGGGCCGCCCATGATCACGAGCGGGACAGTTCTGGGATTTTCCATGGTTTGCAGTTCGCGCAGGAATTGCGAGCTGCCGTTGAGATCGCAGTCCACGATGAGGGCGTCGATCTTTGATTTGGACATGCGGGCCATGGCGCGCTCGGGTTCGTTTTCAACGGAGACGTCCATGTGAAGGCCGCCCAGGATGCATTCCAGAACACTAACTTCCTGCCAGTCGCGTGAAACTACCATCGAGGAAAGTGTCATGGCTTCCACTGTAGCGGTGGGCGTAATGCGGACGTAGATAACCAACGTAATGACGCGTACGGCTTCGGGAAGTGTGCGATGCGCGGGCAAGAATCAGTCGGTTGGCGGGCCCGGCGAAGGCACTCGAACGAAGAAATGACACTGCTTTCTAATGTGCGTTGTGTGCTAAAATCCAGAGCCGCAAGACTGCGCAGAGTATATTATCCCACGCAGGCAGAGCCGCTCTGCGCCGGATCAGGCTAGAGAGGAGAACAAAGTATGAGTGACGAAGCTCTTGATAAGCAGCAGCAGGCACTACTGAAGAGCCTCGCGAAGAAAGCCGTAGATTTCCTGGTCAAGATCTCATCTCTGCCCGAAATCGGGAAAGAGGGTTACAAAGTCGTGCGCGAGCTCGATAAAGCGGCTACCGTACTGGAAGGCGCGGCTACCGGGGAGCTGATTTCTTCGGACTACACCATCAACCAAGTCGCTGCGGTATCGAAATTCCTCTACACCCAAACCACAAGCCTCGCGCGGCACGACGAGGGCTGGTGGATGGAGAACTCGAAGGTGAATTTACTCGTTTCGAAGGAGACTACGGTCGCGCTCCATATTTTCTCCGAAAAGCGGAAGCTGCTTCTTGATCTGAAAGAAACCTGTGACGGAGTGAAAGACCTCGCCCTAGTGGCCATGACGGCCGCAAATGCGAATGTAAAGGGATTTGCAAAGTTGTATATTCCGTCGCTCGTCGCCGTAGACGGCGTTGTCACTAAAGAATCTCGCGACCGCTTGGACTACGCGATTAGCGCGATCGATAAGATCGTGGAGCTCATCGAGCACGTAATACGCGAAACGGCAGATATGCAGAAAGCTGCGGATCGCTTGATGGTCCTGATCAACAGCACGGACCACGGAAAAGGTGCAGCCGCAATCAAGGGCCAGTGATTGCGCCCACCATACTCCCTGCGACTAGCTCAATGAAATGCTTGATAAAAACTACCAGGGCGTGGTTGCGAGCGTATCGCTTTCCCGAAATTATTGGCGTAACATTCCCCTGGCACTCACTGACCTCGGCATAGCGCATGGAGAGGCCTGTTCGTTTGCCAAAGTTCGTATAGAAGGCCGTCGGGGCCACGAAAATACATCCAAGCCTCTAATTCACTCCCTTCAACATCGGTTACAAATGTGACGCCTCGCGATGTCAACTCAGTTCTTGCCGCCCTCACATCCTCCACTTGAAAAGCCAATACTGGACACGCATGCAACCGATAGAAGCGGCTCTCAGAACCAAACACTTCAAACAACTGGCCGGATGGCAGTTCGAACTGGACCACGCCGTTGTCCCGATAGCTGACCGAGAGCCCTAAGACCTCTGTGAAAAAGTGTGCCGCCGATTTGAGATCGGGACTCCGCACCCCTGCCCACGTGTACCCGAGCACCCGCATTGAACCTCCCTCGAAAATCGAGGATGAAGAACCGACTAGAGTTACACTCAAAACAGGGCTCGGGCCATCGCACTCACTTTCCCCGATACCAATCCACGGTGCGCCGCAGGCCTTCTTCGAAATCTACTTTGGGTTTATAGGCTAGGCCGGCTTCGGCCTTCGAGATGTCGGCGAGGGAGTGCTTGATGTCACCGCCGCGCTCGGCTTCGTACCTGGGTTGCCCGGTGTAGGACGTCAGACCTTGCAGGATCTTGAAAGTTTCATTCAAGGTGACTCGGCGGGCGGTGGCGACGTTGAAAACTTGTCCCGCGGCCTTGGCGGCGGGAGCGGTGCAGGCCAGCAGGTTAGCCTCGACGGCGTTGTCGATGTAGGTGAAGTCGCGGCTTTGTTCGCCGTCGCCGTAGATGGCGGGCTGTTCGCCGCGCAGCATCAGGGTGATGAACTTGGCCAGCACGCCGGAGTAAGGAGATGAGGGATCCTGGTGCGGGCCGAAGATGTTGAAGTAGCGCAGGGCGACGGTTTCGAGGCCATAACAGCGGTAGAAGGAAATCATGTACTGCTCGCTGGCGAGTTTGGCGACAGCGTAGGGAGAAATGGGATCGGGCTTCATGGCTTCGTGCTTGGGCAGCGTGGGGGTGTCGCCGTAGGCGGAAGATGACGCGGCGTAGACCACGCGTTTTACTTTGGCATCGCGCGCCGCCACCAACACGTTGACGGTGCCGTCGATGTTGGCGCGGTTGCTGGCCAGGGGATCGAGGACGGATTTCGGCACGGAAGGAATTGCGGCCTGATGCAGGACGAAGTCGACGCCGGAGCAGGCCTGGTGCATGGCCTCGAGGTCGAGGATGTCGGACTCACGGAAGTCGATGCGAGAGAGAATGTCCGCGAGATTCTCGCGTTTGCCGGTGGAAAAGTTGTCGACGCCGCGCACTTGTTGGCCGCGGGAAAGCAGGGCCCGCGCCAGCGACGATCCGATGAATCCGCCAATGCCAGTGATCAGATAGAGAGCCATTTGCATTCATAATAGCGAATCACAGCGGATTCGTGAGTAGGAGAAGGGGTTCCGGGGGCAGGCGGGGAGGACTTCGCAGAGGAAAGCAAGGGCTTACTTCTTTGGGTTTGTGCCCTGACTCGTCCGGAGAATTCTTAGGAAGTCTTCGCGCATCAGCATCTGGCGGTTTTCGAAGAACTCGGTGAGCGCCTGCACCGCCGCCGCGGGGTTGGAGATGACGGGCATCGCGTCCAGCACTTTGCCGGAGGGAAGCGTGGAGGCGATTCCGGGGCCCATGAGCATGGATGGCCGCGAAACTTTCATCAGCATTTCTCGTAATCGAGCCGTATTCTCCTGGGATGTATCCACGAAGGCGATACCCATGCCGAGGTAGGGATAGCTCACGCGCACGGTGCCCTGGGTCTCCACGCGCACGCCGTGTGCTTCCAATTTTATGTGCAGCGCCGTGCCTTTCGGATAGGCGGACTGGGCCTCTACATAGCAGCCGTGCAGGCTGATGTCGGTGAACGTGGCCCAGGTGTGGCCGGCGGTGCCGTCTTCGCGCATTTCGATGCTGCCCTCGCACTGGTAGCGCAAGCTGCGACGTTTTTCGGTTCCGTGGAATCGGTTGTCGGAGGTGGCGCCGGAGAGATTCGATCCGGCATGCTCCTCGGTCTGCATTCCGGGCGTGCCCGCGCCAGCGGTGGAGGTGACCGGTTGTTTCAAGGCTTTCAGATAGGCAACGCCTGAGTCGTATTCCTTTTCCATAACACTCCGATGCGGACGAGCGAAGTCCGTTTTAGTCGAAAGTCGGCCCCGAAAGGCTCGTCAAACGGGCGAGCTTTGCCGGGGACATGAAGTTACTATCGGAGAAACCACTACAAAGATTTAGGCACGAGCGGGAATGGTATTAAGAGTCTTCTAATTCAGGACCTGCCCGAGGAGTCTGCGGGCGCCGCCATTTGCTGTGCTACTTGCCGGATCTGCTTCCAAAGTTCGTCGCGTCCGGCGCCGGTTTTGGCGGAGTAGGGAAGAGGGCGAGCCGCGGGATATTCCTGAGTTAAGGTCCGCAAGGCATTGTTCAGTTGGTTGTTGGAGAGGCGGTCGCTCTTGGTGGCAACGAGCAGAAAGTCGTGGTCGGAGGCACTGAGGAAGTCGAGCAGTTGGCGGTCGCTGGGTTGCGGGGGAACGTTGGCGTCGACCAGAACGACGCACAAGCTCAGGGTGGGGCGTTCGTTGATGTAAGGCTCGATGAATTTCGGCCATTCCTGGGAAATCTCGCGGGAAATTTTGGCGTAGCCGTAGCCTGGGAGGTCGGCGAAGATCAGCTCCGGCTGGGGTTTTCCGGGCCAGCGAATCTCGAAGAAGTTGATGCTGCGGGTGCGGCCGGGAGTGGAACTGGTGCGCGCCACTTTGTCGCCGACCAGCGAGTTGATGACGCTGGACTTGCCCACGTTGGAGCGGCCCAGGAAAGCGATCTCGGGGAGCGAGGGAACGGGGAAGTGGGAGGCGTCGGTGGCCGAGGCCAGAAAGCGGGAGAGAACCCTCATGGTCAAGTTTGCAACGGGGGAGAGGAGATTGGCAAGCGGCTCTATCCTAAGCGGTGTGTCAGGGAACGGGTTGATCTCATTTCCCTGATCGAAGGAGAGCCCAAAGAATAGGGACGAGCACGGCGGCAGCGAGAATACAGCGCATGCCAAAGTAGCCGACCTTTTCAGCGACGACCCGACGGGGAAAGAAGGTAAGTATGACGATCACGAATACGATCGGCGGTATGCGGGTGTCGTGCGTGGCAGCCTCCAGTCCGGGCCTTGGATTCCGAGTCAGCGCACCGGGTCGCGGCGGAACTGCTTGCTCAGGGTGAGGGCCTGATGCTGGTAGGACGAGCCGATGTTTGTCCCATAGATTTTTTCCGGGCGGGAGAGCAGGTGCATGTAATTCAGGCGGCCGACGAGTTGGCCGTGTTCCATGAGGAAGGGAACTTCGTGGGCGCGCACTTCGAGGACGGCGCGGGTTCCTTTGATCTCGCTCGATCCGTAGCCGAAGCCGGGGTCGAAGAAGCCGGCGTAGTGGATCCGGAATTCACCGTCGGAAGGATCGAAGGGGACCATCTCGGCGGCGAAGTCGGGAGGGACACGGACGCGTTCCCGGGAAGCAAGAATATAGAAATCTCCGGGCTCGAGGATCAGATTCTTGTTTGCGTTCTGATGACGAACTTCCCAGAACTCTTCGGTCGGGTAAAAGTTAACGCGGTCCAGTTCGATGGCCGGTGCATAGCGTTTGGCTTTGTAGGCAATGATTTCGCCGGGTTCCGAGGCTTCGAGGTTGACGGTGATGCGCAGGCCGCGCTGCAGTTGCGCCTTGCCCGGGACGCCTTCCTCCATGTAAACCAGCGGTTCCTCTTGATCCAAGCCTTTGATGGTGCGATCACCGGAGCGCGGGCTGCCTTGCACGAAGCGCAACTGACTGAGCCGCATGCCGGCGCGGACGGCGACGGTAAATGTGCGCGAAACAACTTCGGCGTAGAGTTTGCCCTTATATCCCTGGGGCACGCTGTCGAACTCGGTGCCGTAGTCGGTGATGAGGCGGGTGAAAATGTCGAGGCGTCCGGTAGTGCTTTTCGGATTGGCGCGGCCCGAGACGTTGTCGGGTAAGCTGAGTTCCTCGACCAGGGGGACGATGTAGACGCAATCTTTTTCGAAGACGGGCGCGGCGGTCAGGTCGACGCGCGTCATCCGCAGGTCTTTGATTTTATCGGCGACCGTGGCGTTTGGGCCGGGCAGAAAGCTGGCGCGAACGCGGTGTGCCATATCTCCCAATCGCAGGTCGAGGCTAGCGGGCTGGATGTGGTCGGGATGGATGGCGGGCGTGGCTGTGATGTGTCCGCGGGCGATTAAGTTGGTGATTTCCTGCGAGGGGAGGATGCCCGTGGTCCGCGGTTGTGCTGGCTCGGTGGGCAGATCGGGCCCATTTTCAAAAGCAATCTGACTTTGGTTCGATGTGGACATCTGTCTTACTGATGCGCCGCCGGGCTGTCTCCAGTGGTGGAGGTCAGAGGCGCGATCGGTTGCACGGTTTCTTCCTCGCGGATCGCGGGTAGCGGCGATTCAAGGGCGATGGCCAGAACCTGGTCCATGGTCTCCACGAAGTGCAGCTTCATGGCGTTGCGCAGGTTTTCCGGGACTTCGGCGACATCTTTTTCGTTGTCCTTGGGCAGGATCACTTCGAAGAGGCCGGCGCGATGGGCTGCGAGTAGTTTTTCTTTCAGGCCGCCGATGGGTAGAACTTTGCCGCGCAGCGTGATTTCTCCGGTCATGGCCAAGTCGCGGCGCACGGGGATTTTACTCAGCGCGCTGGAAATTGCCGTCGCGATGGTGATGCCTGCCGAGGGACCGTCTTTTGGAATGGCGCCTTCGGGAACGTGCACATGGAGATCGAGATTGCGGTAGAAGTCGCGGGTCAGGCCGAGGCGGTGAGCGCGCGAGCGCACGTAAGACATGGCGGCCTGAGCGGATTCCTGCATGACGTCGCCGAGTTTTCCGGTCAGAGTGAGTTTGCCTTTGCCGTCGACGACGCTAGCCTCCGTGCTGAGGATCGAGCCGCCGACTTCGGTCCAGGCCAAGCCAGTGACCAGGCCGACTTCGGATTTTTCGTGGGCCAGGGTGTCGCGGAATTTGATGACGCCCAGGAATTCGGGGACGTTGGCGCCTGTAACCGTGATGGTGTAGTTCTCGCCTTCCTTGACCACCTTGCGAGCGACCTTGCGGCAGACGTTGCCGATTTCGCGCTCCAGGTTGCGCACGCCGGCTTCGCGGGTGTAGGAGCGGATGAGGCCGGTGATGGCGTCGTCAGTGAATTTGACGTTCTTTTCCGACAGGCCGGCGGCCAGCATCTGCTTCTTAACCAGGAACTGCTTGGCGATCTCAACTTTTTCCTGCTCGGTGTAGCCGTGCAGGCGGAGCACTTCCATGCGGTCCTGCAGCGCCGGTGGAATGGTGTGCATCACGTTGGCGGTGGCTACGAAAAATACCTGTGAGAGATCGTATTCCACGTCGAGGTAGTGATCGACGAACATGAAATTCTGTTCCGGGTCGAGCACTTCGAGCAGAGCGGAGGATGGGTCGCCGCGGAAGTCCATCGACATCTTGTCGACTTCGTCGAGCATGAAGACCGGGTTCTTGGTGCCCGCCTTCTTCATCATCTGAATGATTTGCCCCGGTAGCGCGCCGATGTAGGTGCGGCGGTGGCCGCGGACTTCGGCTTCGTCACGCACGCCGCCGAGGGACATGCGGACGAATTTGCGGCCGGTGGCCTTGGCGATCGACATGCCCAGCGAAGTTTTGCCTACACCCGGAGGCCCGACGAAACAGAGGATCGAGCCCTTGGGATTTTTTACCAGTTGGCGGACGGCGAGAAATTCAAGAATGCGCTCCTTGATTTTCTCCAGGCCATAGTGATCTTCGTTCAGAACTTTTTCGGCGCGGGAAATATTCCGGATTTCCTTGGAGCGCTTTTTCCACGGCACGGCCAACAGCCAGTCGAGATAGTTGCGCGAAACCGTGGATTCAGCCGACATGGGCGGCATGGCTTCCAGTTTCTTGAGTTCCTGCAGGGCCTTGTCTTTGACTTCCTTCGGCATGCCTGCAGCTTCGATTTTTTTCTTCAGTTCATCGAACTCGCTTTTTTCACCGCGGCCGAGCTCCTTCTGGATGGCCTTGATCTTCTCGTTGAGGTAATACTCTTTTTGCGCCTTCTCCATCTGGCGCTTTACGCGCGACTGGATGGTGCGGTCGACGTTCAGCTTTTCGATTTCGATATCGAGCACGTCGGCGATGCGGGTGAGGCGTTCGGCGGGATCGAAAATCTCCAGCAGTTCCTGCTTTTCTTCGATTGAAAGCTGCAGGTTGGCGGAGATTACGTCGGTCAACTTGGCCGGATCTTCCATGCGCACGGCCGAAATCATGGTCTCGTAGTTCAGGGCCTGGCAGAGTTTTACGTACTGCTCGAAGAGGGCAGTGACGCGCTGCATGCTGGCTTCGAGAGCCGGATTGGCCTCGGTCGCATAACGGGCCACGCGGACCGTGGCCTGCATGAAGCCCTCGGTGTCGACGACCTGCAGAATCTTGCCGCGCTCCACACCTTCGACCAGAACCTTGATATTGCCGTCGGGCAGTTTCAGGCTCTGCACGATGTTGACGATGGTGCCGACCTGATAAATCTCGTTGGATTTGGGTTCGTCGATGGAGGCGTCATGCTGGGTGGCCAGGAAAATCTTCTTGTCGGCGGCCAGCGCCTCTTCCAGGGCTCGTACACTCGACTCGCGGCCCACCACGAACGGCGTCATCATGAAGGGGAAGATGACCACGTCCCGGATGGGCATCATGGGCAGCTTCCGTGATTCGAACTTTTCCTTGGATGTGGTCACTGAGTCTCCCTGGGTTTACAAATCGACGAAAACGAACTCGCGAAAACTAACTGGCACGACGACTGCCCACCTACCAGATTCTACGCCCACTTGACGGCCTGTGATACGGGTTTCGCACTCGGACCCGGCTTGCAAAAACTTGCAACTTCATCTTGCTGCACAATCTAGGAGATGCTTATCCGGCTTTTTCCATTACGGTAGTGAAGGATGCATTGCGTTTCTCCACCATTTCCCGCGTGACTTCAAACTCTTTTACTTTCTTCTGGCTGGGCAGGTTGAACATCAGGTCGAGCATGAGTTCTTCGAGAATCATGCGCAGGCCGCGGGCACCTACTTTGCGCGCCATGGCCTGGCGCGCGATGGCGCGCAGAGCCTCGTCGTGGAATTTCAGGCGCACATTCTCGAATTCGAACAGCCGTTGGTATTGCTTGACGATGGCGTTTTTCGGGCGGGTAAGGATTTCGATGAGCGCGAACTCGTCGAGATCTTCCAACATGCCGACGACTGGCAGGCGGCCGACGAATTCGGGGATCAGGCCGAACTTGATCAGATCTTCGGGCTGGATCTCACTCAATAGTTCCTGAGTGCGCTTCTTCGAGACAGCCGATTCTTCTTTGTCGGCGTCGTCGCTGCTCTTGAAGCCCAGGGCCTTCTTCCCCATTCGGCGAGAGATGATCTTGTCGAGGCCGACGAAGGCTCCGCCGCAGATGAAGAGGATGTTGGTGGTGTCGACCGGCGTGAATTCCTGATGCGGATGCTTGCGTCCGCCCTGCGGAGGAACATTGGCGATGGTGCCTTCGAGAATCTTCAGCAGGGCTTGTTGGACGCCCTCGCCGGAAACATCGCGGGTGATCGAAGGATTCTCGTCTTTGCGGCCGATCTTGTCGACTTCGTCAATGTAGATGATGCCGGTCTGGGTGCGGCTTACGTCGCCGTCGGCGGCCTGCAGCAATTTGAGGATGATGTTTTCGACGTCCTCGCCGACGTAGCCGGCTTCGGTCAGCGTCGTGGCATCGACGATGGCGAACGGCACATCGAGCATGCGGGCCAGAGTCTGCGCCAGCAGCGTTTTGCCGGTTCCAGTCGGGCCGATCAGCATGATGTTGGACTTGGTCAGTTCGATGCCGTCGCCGGTTTTCTGGCGGTTCATGAAGATGCGCTTGTAGTGGTTGTAGACCGCGACTGCCAGTTTCTTCTTGGTCTGTTCCTGCCCAATGACGTATTCGTCGAGGAAGGTTTTCACTTCCTGCGGCTTCGGCAGTTGATTGGGCGTGCTGCTGGGAGGAGTCGCGGTGCGGTCGTCTTCAAGAATGGAGTTGCAGACGGCGACGCACTCGTCGCAAATATAGGCGCGCGGATAATCGCTGGGCGACGAGATCAGTTTGGCCACAGCGTCCTGCGACTTGTGGCAGAACGAACAGCGTAGAATCTCGTCGGAGCCCGACTTATTTTTCACTCGGCTGCACTCCTTAATCTGTTTCCGGCCTGGTCAGAACCCCAGCGTCCTTCGGTTCTTTCCTGAATCACCCGAACTTCGATCCATCAATCCAGGTCGACCCGCCGGTCCGCTTTTCGCGGCTGACGAATTCCATCAGGCGCGAAGGCAGATCATACCGCTTTTACGGTCTTATAGATGATATCGTCTATGATTCCATATTCCTTAGCCTGCTGCGCGTTCATGATGAAGTCGCGCTCCACATCCTTTTCGACCTTGTCCAATTTCTGCCCGCTGTGCTTGGAGAGTAACTGGTTCGTTATCTCGCGCATACGCAGGATTTCCCGGGCGTGGATGTCGATGTCGGTGGCTTGTCCTGACAAACCTCCCATCGAGGGCTGATGTATTAGAATTCGCGAATTCGGAAGTGCCAATCTCTTTTTGGCCTGGCCCGATGCCAATAGTAACGCGGCCATCGACGCGGCCTGGCCGACGCACAGCGTCATGACATCGTTCTTCACGTACTGCATGGTGTCGTAGATCGCCATCCCGGCCGTGATGGAACCACCCGGAGAGTTGATGTAAAGCTGGATGTCTTTCTCGGGATCTTCCTGAGCCAGAAACAACATTTGGGCGATCACCAGGTTGGCGATGTTGTCGTCAATGGGTGTGCCGATAAAGATAATGTTGTCGCGCAGCAGCCGGGAATAAATGTCGTAGGCGCGTTCGCCCCGCCCGGTCTGCTCAATGACCATCGGAACGAGCATCATGTGTGCGTCGTTCTTGTTCCCATCATTTTGCTTCATGTTCACCTGTCACACTCCGCCCCGACGCAACGCTTAGCTGGCTGGGGAGGATTCGAAAGTGGTCCGTGTCTTTCTCGTTCTACTCGGACTGGCGATATAGAAAATCGAGGGTCTTTTCGCTGCGGATTCTGTTCCGGATTCTATCGAGGCCCCCATCCTGTGTCAAACGAGCGCGGAGCGCTTCGGGCGTCTGTTTCGACTGCTGGGCGAGGGCTTCGAGTTCGTGATTGAGTTCGTCCTCCCCGGCTTCGATTTTTTCCAGATCCGCGACGCGTTCCAGTAACAACGACGACTTCACATCCTGCACCGCCTGATCACGCTGGCCCGCCCGCAGGCGCGGCAGGTCCATTTTCTTGAGGTCCTCCATCTTCATGCCTTGAGCCGCCAGGGCGCGCAGACCGCGCTCCAGACGTAGGTCGATCTGCCGGTCGACCAGGGACTCGGGCACTTCGAAATCGTTGCGCTTGACCAGTTCGGCAAGCAGTTTGTCTTTGGCTTCGCGTTCGGCGTCGTGCCGGCGCTCGGCCTGCATATTCTGGCGAATCTGCTGGCGGACTTGATCGAGACTGGTAAACTCGCCGAGTTCCTTGGCGAAGTCGTCATTCAGTTCGGGCAGGTTCTTCTGCTTGATGGCCTGAATCTTCACGGTGTAGACGAAGGTCTTGCCGGCGAGGCGCTTGTCAGGGGCGTCTTCGGGATAAACCACTTCGAACTCGCGCTCGTCTCCGGCATTGGCTCCGCGGAGGTTTTCGGTGAATTCGGGCACGGTGTTCTTGCCGCCGATTTCGATCAGGACTTCATCCATGTGCACGGGCTTGGACGTGTCGTCGTCTACCTTGGGCTTGCCGTCCATCGAGGACTGAGCGAAATCGCCTTCGGCCAGGGGACGGCCTTCGACCGAGGTGAAGGTGGCGTGTTGCTCGCGGACGTTGTTCAGCGCTTCTTCGATTTCTTCGTCCTTCACGACGATTTCCGGATGGTCGGCGCGCAGCTCTTTGTAGCCTTCGACGACGATGTCGGGCATGATCTCGAACTTCGCCTTGAAGCGCAGCGGTTCGCCGTCGTGAATGTGCAGGTCGGTGACCTGGGGTTGCGAGACTGGAATCAGGCCCAGCTTCTCGGCCTCTTTGTGGAAGTAGCGCGGGACGAGGGCTTCGACCACGTCGCTTTTCAGGTCTTCCTTGAAGCGCTGTTTGATGATGGAAGCCGGCACATGACCGGACCGGAAGCCCGGCAGACGCGCCACTTTCTGATATTTCTGGACGATCTTGTCCATCTCGCGAGCGACGTCCTCGGCGGGGATTTCGACCGAGATTTCGCGCTTAACGCCGTCCTGCTTAGCATCATTCTTGGCGTCATCATTACCGACGTTCGCGCCGACTGTTTCTGTGGGACTCACGTTGACCCTTTCGGCTTGCCTTGCATCTTCGGTGTGCTGGTGTCCTGGCCGGATCCGAAGGTCCTCGAGCCCGGACCGATCCTGTTCACACGCCGTTAATCTTGAGTGTAAAGACTAAGGGAGAGCAGCGTCAAACGCGAACGGAGGTGGTATAAGGAGGCGGCAAAATGCGCAATCCCCCACCCCCACCCTCAAAAGGTCCGCCCGCACGCGCGCGAGAAGGGCAGGGCTGGCACGTAGGGCGGGGCCCTTGCTGGCGTTGATTTGACGGCGTTAGACTTCCCATACCAAATTTCTCTCGGGAGGAGCTTGTGAACAATCGATGTGCGTGGACCGCCGCTGCCCTATTTCTTTTAGCTGGGGCGCTACAGGCGCAGCAAGCCTCGACCGCAAAACCATCAACGAGCGGTCATCTCGCTCGCGGTGGTGAAGCAAAAGGTAAGGGTAAAGAAGAGCCCTCCGCGCAATTCGAGTTCAGGGGGGTTCGGCTCGGAATGACGAGCGACGAAGCGCGTATTGCGGTACAGGCTCGGTTCCCCCGTGGCAAGGACCTCGATGCGCGGGTACCTGGCTTCGTTCGTTGCGGAGACTATGGCGACATCGACTGTCGTGACGTGGCGGCTGGGGCCCGGTCATGCACCGTATACACTTCTTGCTCAGGTGAGTCAGGGGACAGCATCCAGTCCCTCAGTCTTCGTTTTGTTGACGGAAAACTGGCGGAGATTTCGTTTCACTTTCCGCACGACGCAATGCCCGCCGAATGGACTAGGAACTCGATTGGCGTGAGCTTCGATGACTACGCAGGCATTCGATCTGCGATCCTAGAAAAATATGGCGACGGCCACGTCACACGCAACGATGTGCAGACTAAGTCGGGGGCGCACTACAGCAGCGAAGACTTATTGTGGAACCATGGCGCGTCTACGCTTGAGCTTGAAGAGCTTTGCGTGAACGTCGAGCAAAGCTGTTTGACGATTAGTGACAAGGGCCTTGCCGAGGAATTTTATAAACGGTATCAGGCTGCGCAGAAGCCGGACATCTGATCGTAGGCTGCGGCCCGAACTGCCGAAGTGGTGGTGTTTGACGGGAACAACGACCCGCTGCCGATGAAAAGCTCGGCGTTGGCCCTGCCGGGCAGACTGATGCTACACTCGGTTCCGAAATGAGGAAGCTGAAGGTCCGACCGCCCAAACAATCACTGCTGACGTTGACCCGTAGCCACCAGTGGACCGACAAGATGGTTTACATCCTGGTGGCAAATAAACATCTCAAGTACAGGAATGGACGGTCTCGCATCCTTTACATAGGTACAACCAAAAAAGGGCCGGACAGACCCGCAGCGTCGGCTGTCAACAAAGCGAGTGAGGTTTTCTACAAGCTACATGGGGTTAGAACAATCGAGGTTCATATTGTTACCTGTGCCCCGCGCAAGGCTATGCAATCGTGGAAGCACCTCGAATGAGCTTTACTGGATGTTTTTCGCAACAAATACTTTCAATTGCCAAAGTACAACAAGGTCAGACCAACGGCGAGGGCTGGGCTATTCAGCGCTAAAGCGTTAGACACGATCATCAGCAAGTTTGGGATTTGAAGGTGCAAAGCGTTCGCACGGAGTATTGGTGAACACCGCCGGTCGCAACTCTGGAAATCGCTGCCCAGGCAAACCGGAACTCGATCGGGGAGCGGGAATTCTCATTGTCGCCATACACCACCCCGCCAAACGCGAATTGGGATTATAATCCCCGGCGCGAGGGGAAGCTTATCCATGCTGGCGGCGAGGAAATTTGGCATCACCTGCCCGATCTGCAAACGATTCTGCAAGATCGGCTACATCGAAATTGAAGATACGGCCTCAGTCGGTGAGCTGCGTGCCAAACTTCTGCAGCAGGGATGGAAGGGCGAGTCGGCGCGCTGCGATTCTCTGAAGTGTGAGGGCGAGATATTCTGCTCATTCAATCTTGCGATTTTTGAGCGCTAGAGCGGGGCTCGATCCAGGGACGAGTTTCAGGGATGAGAAAATCGTGAACCATCAAGGACACCCTTCGACTCCGCTCCTTCGAAAGTCCCAACTCTAGTCTCGCTAAAGCACGGCGAGACTAGAATGGGCCACCCGGAATTCTCGTCGCCACGCTTCGCGGGATCTGTATGGTGTAATGAGCGAATGTCGTGGCTGACCATCCTCAATAAGGAAGTCGTGGCCTGTACGCGTTGTCCGCGGCTGGTTGCCTACCGCGAGGAAGTGGCGCGGGTGAAGCGGCGGGCGTATCTCGACTGGGAATACTGGGGCAAGCCGGTGCCGGGGTTCGGCGATCCGCATGCGCGTGTGTTGATCATGGGACTTGCCCCCGGCGCGCATGGCTCGAACCGGACGGGGCGACCGTTCACCGGAGATGCCTCTGGTAACTTCATGTTCCCGGTGCTGTATGAAACCGGATTCGCCAACCAGCCCACGGCCACCGATCGCAATGACGGCATGAAATTGAAGAATCTTTATATTACGGCGGCCGCGCGTTGCGCTCCTCCGGATAATAAGCCTCTGCCCCAGGAACTGGCCGAGTGTTCGCATTTTCTGGATCGTGAACTGGCTGGATTAGCGGATGTAAAGGTTGTGGTGGCGTTGGGAAAGATCGGGTTCGAGGCGTACTTGAACTATCTGCGGCGCAAGGGCTTGCTCGCGAGCAAGAAAGCCTACATCTTCAAACACGGCGCCAGTTACGGGATGCCGGACGGTAAGGTGTTACTGGCGTCCTATCATCCGTCGAACCAGAACACGCAGACCGGGAAGCTGACGCGAAAAATGTTTGTGGAAATTTTTCAAGAGGCGGCAAGAATTGCCGATAGATAAATCGAGGCGCCGCTCTGGATCGTTTACCCGTCCTCACTTGAGGTATAGCTGAAAAGCTGGGTCACGAACCGGAACGGCGCCACTTTGGTTTGAAGTGAGGCGGACACTGCTGTCCGCCGCATTTGATCTTGACTTTCCGGATGCAACAGCAAAATCAAGACCACAATCAGAAGCGGCGGACAGGACTGTCCGCCCCACACAATCTAGCGCAGCTTGTTCACCGTCACTTCCAGTTGAAACTGGCGCTTCGAGTTAGGATCATCCACGCTGCCCACGACCATTGGCTTTCCCAGTTGCGCCAGCGTGCTGGCTTTGATCTGGAGCTGGCGAATCAGAGGGTGGAGGTCGTGTCCGGAATTCTGTTCGGCAATGGCGAAGTTGCTGATCTCGGCTTTTACCGACAACGGGATGCCCTCGGATCGCTCTCCGATTCTGCACCAGATGTTCGTGCCCACGTCAATGTACTGAAACTGGCCTTGCCCGGTCTCGACCGGGACGCGAGTGCCGATCTTAATTTCGTTGGCATCGTCGGCCTGCAGGTTCATGGAATATTGTCGTGCGTTGATCGTCTTGCCGTCTTCCATTTCTTTGACGGTGAAATCAAGCTTATAGGCGTGCACCGATTTCTCGACGTCAGGCGCAGCCTTCGCCTCCGCTGTGGGTTTGGCTGGCGCGTCCTGGGTGTACGCCGCCGCTGTCCAGCAAATCGTGAATCCTAGAATCGCAACTGCTCGAATTACAAATGCCTTGCGCATGGTTCGTTCTCCTTAGAGTTTTATCTTGGTGTGGTCTCGTTATTCCGATCATCTGAATCCGTGGCCCAACCGCTGGATGGAATAGCCTTCATCTCTTCGAGTTGATCCTGCCGCAGTGCCTCGGTTCGCGCCCGGGCCAACAACACCGAGCGCTCGGGATACTTTTCCACGTAACTGGCCAGAATTTTTTCCTGCTCGCTCAACGGCTGCGGCGACGGAAACTGGTCGAGCCTGGGAGCTGCTGCGATCTCAACTTTGGGTGAAGAGCGACGGACGGGTGATTTCCGGATCGCGCCGCTATTCGACGCGGTCTGCGCCCCAGGTCGCGGCACGCTCGGTGCTGGGGTTGAAGGATGATCTGCAATTACAGGGGCGTGAGGTCTGCCAGATCGCCAGCCCACGAGTATGACGGCGACGATCACCGCTGCCAACGCTCCCGCCACGATCCAGCGCCACCACGCTCGATCTGGAACCCGTGCCTGCTCGGCTCGCAAACTCGCAAGCACTCGCTCTTCCAGTCCCGCGCGGGGCTCCACGGCTGAGTATTTCGCCAGCGCCGCATCCAGCACGCGGTCGAGTTCGTTCTGCTTCTCGTTTGTCATGGTCCCTCTACTTCCTGCCGATCCATTTCCCGTCCATCCGTCCCGCGAGCTTTTCGCGGAGAATTTGCCGCGCGCGGAAGACTCTTGACCGCACCGCCGCTTCGTTGATGCCCAGGGTCGCACCGACTTCTCTGGGTGACATCTCTTCAATCGTGGACAAGACCAGCGGCTCGCGCAGCTTTTCCGGAAGTGCCGCGATCATCTTCTCCAGCGCCGCGCTGACTTGCGTGCCGTGCAAGGTCTGGTCCGCAGGAACGACGGAAGAAGCCACTTCAACCATCGGCTTCTCGGAATCCTCCAGGGGAATTTCCCGCGTGCGACCCCGTTGCCGGCTGCGGTCGACGGCCACACGCCACGCGATTCTTGCCAGCCAGGTCTTCGGGTCATCGACCGCGGCGAGCTTCGAGCTGTAACGCAGCACCCGCAGAAACGTCTCCTGGGTCGCGTCCTCGGCGTCGTGATGGCGGCGGAGCACGGCATACGCGATGCGGTAGACCAGGCGCGAGTGTTCGCGGACCAGGGAAGCGAGCACGTCGTCTCCATGCTCGACCCGACTGCGCGCGGGTTCACTGCGATCGCTCGTCGTGGCTCCACTCAGGATCGCTTCTCCCGCCAGCACCTGTCTGCCCTCATTCATGAAGACCGTCGCAGGGGTGGATTTGTTCAGGAATTTCTGGAGGGAGAACGAACGGTCGGGAATTACTTGCGGTTGGTTATGTGGAGCGTTCGCCCCACATAAAGAATTTAGAAGCCGAGCATGACTGGTTCTGGCTCGAGGTGGACATCCCAGATTTCCTGGACTCGGTGCTGAATCTGATCCCTCAGGGCTAAGACCTCAGCGGCAGTGGCTCCGCCGCGATTCACAATCGCCAGCGCGTGCTTGCTCGAGATGCCGACGTGGCCCAGGCTGTAGCCGCGGGCGAACCCGGACTTTTCTACCAGCCATGCGGCTGAAACTTTCTTGTGGCTTTCGAGCGCGGGATAGCTGGGCAGATGCAATCCCTTGGCTGCGGCGCGTTTCTGCAGAGCTTCATGCTGAGATTCGGTAAGGACCGGGTTCTTGAAAAACGAACCTGCGCTCTGGCAGTCGGGATCGCCGGGGACGATCAGCATGCCTTTGCGGGCGCGAATGTGGCGAACGGCTTCGCGGGTTTCGGCGAGATTTGGGCGAGTCTCGCGGCCTTCGAAATGCCGTTGCAGGTCGGCATATTCGAGGTGGGGCTCGCCCCCGGGCGTCAGCGCGTAGGTGACGCGGAGAATGACGAAGCGTCCGCGCTCGGTCGTATTAAAGATGCTGGATCGATAGGCGAAGCCGCAGGCTTCGGGACACAGCTCGCGTACCTGGCTGTCATACAAGTCGAACACTTCGACCGACGCGATCGTCTCCGATACTTCCTGACCATAAGCGCCGACGTTCTGCACCGGCGTGCCGCCCACGCTGCCGGGGATGCCGCTCAGGCACTCGATGCCGGCGCATTTCGCCATCACGGCCTGGGAGACGAAGCGGTCCCAGGATTCTCCTGCGCCCACGTCGAACAGAACTCTTCCCTCGTCGTCGTGTCCGGGACGCTGGTCGATGCCGGGCATTGCTACTTTCAGAACTAGTCCAGGCCAGCCGGAATCGGCTACGACCAGATTGCTGCCGCCGCCGAGCACAAAGAGCGGGGCGTTCTTTGATGCCGCGAATGCAAGCGCTTCCCCCACTTCCGCGGCTGACTTGGCTTCGACGAAAAAGCGTGCCGGGCCGCCCAGGTGGAATGTGGTCAGGGGCGCGAGCGGAATGTTTTCCTGCAGTTGCATGGATGGCTTTCACTATACATCGGGGTACTCCAGGTATGCGGTGTCATCCTGAGCGGAGTGACTGCTTCGCGAAACGCGAAGCAGTCATGGAGTCGAAGGATCCCTATCGGTATGTGGCGCGATGACGCGGCTGCGCGTTATTGGAGTGGTCTATGCGTGGAAGAACCCCTGCCTCGCCACGGCAGGGTTTGTGGGGGGAGGGATCTTTCGACTGCGTTGCCGCTCGCTTCGCGAACGGCAACTTCGCTCAAGATGACAGAAGTCGAAGGCTGAGCGAAATAACATCGCGGGTTCCACGCTATACTGAGACGAAGTGAGATTTCAGAGAGGAACGACACATGCCGATGTATCCCGAAATTATGGTGATTCCGATGCGCGAGGAACTGACGCGGCTCGGAATTGAAGAATTGCTCACGCCTGAGGCGGTCGATCAGGCGTTGAAGAACCGTCCGGGCACGACGCTGGTGGTGGTGAATTCGATTTGCGGATGCGCTGCCGGACGCATGCGGCCTGCGGTCCGCATGGCGCTCGAGAATTCCGCGCGGCCCGATCAGGCTTACTCTGTATTTGCCGGACAGGAGAAGGAAGCCACCGACCGGGCGCGCAGCTATTTCACGGGATATCCGCCGTCTTCGCCGTCGATTGGGATTCTGCAGCGATGGTCAGTTGGTGTATCTGATGCCCCGCAGTGACATTGAGCGGCGCGAGGCTCCGGCCATTGCGGCGGATTTGAAGGCGGCGCTGGATAAGTTCTGTCCCAAGCCGGTTCCGGCGCAAGCGTAGGGACGCTGAGGTGATGCCGCGGGCTACTTCTTTGCGGTCGCCATGAACGCCTTGACCACGATCGCGTTGGGCTGCATGCCTACGGGAATCAAGGTCAGCAGGGAATATTCCGAGGTCTCCAAGGTGCGGTGGGGCGTCCGCTTCTGGATTACGGTTACGTCCCCGGACTGGGTGTCGAGCACCAGAAGATAATTCTGGTCCGGCGTGAGCGCGAGCGCGTCGGGACGGCTTCCGACTGTCAGCGTGGCGATGCGGCGGCCCATATCAATGTCATAGACCGCGACGCTGTTGGAGCCGAAGTTGGTTACGTAGAGGCGGGAGTTGTCGAGTGTGACCGTGGCGCGGGATGGGTGTTGGCCGATTTCCTGACTGCTGCCGACTTCATCGTTTCCGGTTTCGATGATGGAAATGCTGTCGGAGTCAAAGTCGCACACCATCATCTCGCCGCCGTCGGGCTTCAGGGTCAGGCTGACGGGAGTGCGGCCGACGTCGAGCAGGGCGAGTACGCGGTCATCCTTTTTGTCTCCTCCCTTGTCGCCGCCTTTCTCGGCGTCGCTTTTTAGCGCAATCGAAGCGACCTGCGAAGAGCCGGAGCAGGAGACAAAGGCCTTACTCGAATCGGGCAGGATCGCGATATCTTCCGGTTGCTGGCAGACGGGCAGCGTGGCGCGCACGCGCAGCGCTTTGGCGTCGATCACGGTTACAGTGTTGTCGCCGCGATTGCTGACCACGAGCGTTGCGCCGTCCGGTGAAACCCGCGCCAGGCCCGGCGCGGAGCCTACGCGCAAGTTGCCGATCACCAGGCGCTTCTCAAGATCGATGACGCTGACGTTGTTCGAGCCGGAGTTGGCCACGTAGGCGCGCCGGCCGTCCTCGGCGACATCAATAAAATATGGACGCCCGTGCACGCCGATGGTTGCCACCACGGTGTTCGACTCGGCGTCGATGACGCTGACGTTGTTGGAGTTGGAGTTGACGACGTAGATTTCATTCTTCTTGCTGTTAGTGGCGAGCCCGCTCGGCTCGCTGCCGACGGCGATGGTTTTAGCCAGCGCCATGGTGCGCAGGTCAATCACGCTGACCGTGTTGCTCCTGCCGTTGCTGACGTAGGCATACTCGCGGAAAGCGGGCCCGTAGTTGGGCAGCCCCTGCTCGCGAAGATACCACCAGCCCAGGCCGGCCAGGATGGGGAGCATAACAGCGATGAAGAGGAGTTTTCGCAAGATGGATGCCGCCGTAGCGGAAGGAGAAGATTACAGCATTATCGCCGTTTGTCGCGTTGGGGTTTCAGGCCCTTGCGCGTTTTCTTCATGCCGCGGCTCCAGGCGACAGCCTCCTCCGTCGATAAATCAACTCGTCGGAGGGCTCGGGCGAGTTCGCGACCGGTGCAAACCTTCTTTTCCGCTGGAACCAGGCGGGCGACCGGGGTGCCGTTCTTGAGCAGAACGAAGCTCATGTTCTGATAGCGGACGCGGTTCACACAATCGGCAAAATTGCGGGCCGCGTCGGTGACCGAGAGGGATTTGGTCTTCATAAAATCAGATTATCCGATTATACACAAAATGGGCCTACCGTGGCGGGCTTGTGACTGGAGGGTTGGTGCCGGCAGGGGCCGACCCTCCTGGACTATCCCCGTGGTGGAAATCGACTTCGATCAGAAGTGCCACGGCCATGGGTCGGCCGTTGAAGGTGGCTGGGGTGAACTTCCAGGCGCGTATGGAATTCACGGCCTCTTCGTCCAAACCATAACCGAGAGCTCGATCCACGCAGGCGGATTGGACGGTGCCGTCGTGCGCCACCACGATCCTTACGGTTACGACGCCCTCCTTTTTCTGCTGCGTAGCTTCCGGGCTGAATTGGGGTTCAGTCTGGTAAGTGGGCTTGGGCGCTACCATGCAGTCCACCGCGCCCTTCGAAAGTTCATCGGGCGTGCAATAGCGGGCGAAGGAGGGAGTGTCCCCATTTGCGGCAGCCACTTTTCCGCGTGAGGACGCTACGCCGTTGGGGTCAGGTTGGTAGAAAAAATGACTGCGCACGCCGAAGGAGCTTCCGGAAAACTCCGACGGGACTGGCGGCAACGGAGAGGAATTCTTGACTGCATTGATCGCCAGATCACCCAAGGCAGCGTGACCGGCGCCGTCGATGAGCTTCACCGAAGGGATGGTGCCGTCCTTGAGGACATCAAACTCGACGGTGGCGTCCCCGGCAACCTTCTCGCCAGAGCGCGAAGTCAGTCGGTACCAGTTCGCCCGGATCAGGGGGAGAACATTTGTGTCGAGATACTGCTGAAGGACGGAGGCCGATGCTTCGCAGGTAATCTTGCCCTCAACATGCGTCGTGGTCGGTTTGGGCGAAGAGCATAGTAGTGGCGCCGCAGGCTGGCGCTCAGCATCCGACTGAGCGCTGTTGGCCGGTGCAGCTTGTAAGTGCATCAGTGGAGGTGCGGGAGCGGGATCGCTGGCCGGGCTCGATCGCTCCGCATTCCCGGCCGATTTGTCGGGGTTGTAATAAAAGCGAAAACGTAACGCAAGGCTTGCTCCGTTGAACGCCTCGGGCAACGGCGGAAAAGGACTCGACACGGTGATGCCTGTCCATGCCGCATGGTCGAGAGCCTCATCTCCAGAGCTGAAGCGTACCTTCATGCCAGTGAGGCTGCCGTCTTTTTGGATGGCAAACTCGATCGCCACCGCGCCTTTCTTCTGTTCGGCATCCTCAGGAATGCTCGCATACCAGTTTCTTCGCACTTTGGACAGGGCAGCTAGAAGATAAGGACCGAAGTCCACGCCCTGAGTATCGGTGAGAACTTCGATGTTGCCGAACTTCGGCACATCGCGAGGAGAGGGCGGGAGGGAATTCTGAATCGCCTTTCCCGTGCTAGCGGAGTCGGGGAGCGGTTTCGTGTCCTGAGCGGCGAGAACTACGCTGAAGATCAGGAGTGCAGAGAGTCGGCAAATTGAGGCCCAAGACTGGATCACTTTCATCTCCAGAAACTGGATTATGAACCGAGCCCGAGACTACTTGCTGACCGCGACCGGCTCTCGCGCCCCAATCGCTGGCACAGTGCGTCCTACCACGGCGGCGATCTGGCGCACTTGTGTCATCAGTTCGTCGAACTGGTCGGGGTAGAGCGACTGGGGGCCGTCGGAAAGGGCCTGATCGGGGGCGTGATGCACTTCGACCATCAGTCCGTCAGCGCCGACTGCGACTGCCGCGCGCGATAGTGGCGTCACCTTGTTTCGTTTCCCTGTCCCGTGGCTGGGGTCGACCAGGATCGGAAGATGGCTCAAGCGCTGCACGGCCGGGACCACGCTCAGGTCGAGGGTGTTGCGGGTGTGGTCGGCGAAGGTGCGGACGCCGCGTTCGCAGAGGGCGACGTTGTAGTTGCCCTCGCTCAGGATGTATTCGGCGGCCATAAGGAATTCTTCCAGCGTGGCCGACATGCCGCGCTTCAGCAGGACGGGCTTGCGGGAGCGTCCGGCGCGCTTCAGTAGGGAAAAATTCTGCATGTTGCGCGCGCCGATCTGGATCATGTCGGCATATTCTTCGACGAGGTCGAGGGACTCGTGATCGACCGCCTCGGTGATGATCTTCATGCCAAACTGCTGGCGGATTTCCGCCATGATGCGCAGGCCTTCCTCGCCGAGTCCCTGAAAGGCGTAGGGCGAAGTGCGCGGCTTGTAGGCGCCGCCTCGAAAGAACTGCGCTCCGGCGCGATGCACGCGCTCAGCCGCGGCGAAGGCCTGTTCGCGGCTCTCGATGCCGCAGGGACCGGCGACGATCGCCAACCCCTGGCCGCCTATAGTCGCGGCGGTGCCAGGAAAAGTGATGACGGTATTATCTTGTTTGACGTCGCGGCTGACCAGCTTGTAGGGCTTGGAAACCTTGATGACTTCCTGCACGCCCGGCATTTCTTCGAGCGATCCGTGTTCGAACTCGCCCTGGTTGCCGGTGATGCCGATGGCGGTGCGCGTGGCTCCCGGCATGGAATGCGGACGGAAACCCAGCTTCTCGATTTTCTGGCAAACGGCGCGAACCTGCTCTTCGGTGGCATGCGCCTTCATGACTACGAGCATAATTTCACCCTGGAAAAAGATTTATGTGGGGACAGCCGCCCCCGGTTGTCCATCGAGCGCAGCTCGACTTCTCTCATTTTTAAGAGCGGCCGCAGGAAGCCGCGCGTCAATCCGGTTCGTTTAAGTCTACCGTTGCCCGCGCCTGCGCCGCAAATTGAGCTATGTGCCGCGAGTGACGACGGCGACGTTTGACGGCTGCGGCAAAAAGCCGGATATTTTAGTCGATTCCCATGCCCGGCGATGATCCGAAAAACGATGAGGCGAAAAAGAAGCTCGGAGAACTGGTCAAGCCCGCCGCGGCGAGCCTTGCTGACTTGCTGCAATTCAAGGAATTGAAACGCGATCAGTGGTTCATGCGGCTGTCCACAGGCGGCGATGTCCGCGGCTGGGAATTTCTGACCGCGGATTCCGCCAGTAATGACCGGATGATCAAAGAGAAGATCACCCAGAGCGAAAAACCGGTTACAGAATTGGTGCTGGCGTTTGTAGGGATGTTCGAGTGGAAAGGAAGCAAGCGGCTGATGGCCTATCTTCAAGTCTTTCGGTCCGATTGCGAACTGGGCCTATTGTGCCTTCACCATTTGAAGGAGGGATCGCCGGCGGGCAAGTTCGAAACCCTCGGAAATTTGCTGATCGCCAGTGGGTGCAAGAATATTTGGATTTGAGTTTGAGTTGTGTGATTGGGAACGAAGGCGATACCCTTCCACATGAAACTTTACCGCACTCTTCGCGGCATCGTTGCCGAGCACGCTGATCGCTTTTACGAGTTGAATTCCTTCTTGTGGGACGGCTTGATCACGCGCGAAGACCTGCTGGATCATCTGCGAAATCTTATTCGCGAGATGAAGCCGGCGGATGTGTTGGCGCCGCGAGAACTTCTTCCGCCCATCGGCAGCCAGGAGGTGTGGGCGGCAGGGGTGACGTACTACCGCAGCCGCGATGCGCGCATGGAGGAATCGAAGGGCGCCGGCGGCGGAGACTTCTACGACCGCGTGTATCACGCCACGCGGCCGGAGTTGTTCTTCAAATCCGCGCCACATCGAGTCGTGGGACCAGATGCGAAGGTAGCGATTCGCGACGATGCTTCGTGGTCGGTGCCCGAGCCGGAACTGACTCTGTTCATCACTCCCGGTGGGAAGATTTCCGGCTACACGATTGGCAACGACATGAGCTCACGCGACATTGAAGGCGAAAATCCTTTGTATCTTCCACAGGCCAAGGTTTACGACCGCAGTTGCGCGCTGGGGCCGTGTCTTCTGATCAGCGATGAGCCCTTGTCCAGCGCGACAGAGATTGCGCTGGAGATTCGGCGCGGCGGCGTGGCCGTATTTTCGGGCGCGACCACACTCAAGGAAATGAAGCGCAAGCCGGAGGAGCTGGTTGAGTATCTTTACCGCAATAACAGTTTTCCGCACGGGTGTTTTCTTCTGACCGGCACCGGCGTCGTACCTCCTGATTCGTTTGCCTTGAGGGTCGGCGACGAGATTCGCATCACGATTCCGCCGATCGGGACGCTAGTGAACGTGGTGGGATAAGTTTGTGATCAAAGCTGAATCGCGGATCGGGATTCCCGAGCTTCCCGCTGCAACGTGTAAAATAAAGGACTATTTATCTGGTGCTTTCCGATTATGGCGATCGATCAAAAAACGCCCAATGGCGTAATCAACGGCGCTGACTCCGGCACGCCCGGGCCTCGTCCGCCCGATCGTCCCAACCCCGATCGTCCCAACGCCGATCGTCCCAATGACGGTCGTCCCAATGACGAGCGCTACGACGCGCAGCGCGTCGAGATGAAGTGGTTCGAGCGCTGGAAGCAGGACGCGTCCCTCTACGCCGCCGAGACCAATTCCACCAAGAAGAAATATTACGTCCTCGAGATGTTGCCTTATCCCTCGGGCGCTCTGCACATGGGGCACGTGCGCAACTACGCCATCGGCGACGCGCTGGCCCGCTACATGTGGATGAACGGTTACAACGTGCTTCATCCCATGGGCTGGGATGCGTTCGGCTTGCCGGCGGAAAATGCGGCGATTCAGAACAACACGCCGCCGCGGCAGTGGACGCTCAACAACATCGCCAAAATGAAGGCGCAATTCAATCGCATGGGCTTCGCCTTCGACTGGTCGCGCGAGGTCACCACCTGCTTCCCGGAGTATTACCGATGGAATCAGTGGTTCTTCCTGAAGCTCTTCGAGCGGGGACTTGCCTATCGCAAGAAGAGCAAGGTGAACTGGTGCCCGAAGTGTGCAACGGTGCTGGCCAACGAGCAGGTGCTCTCGAACGGCTGCTGCTGGCGGCACGAAGACACGGTCGTGGATCAGCGCGAACTGGAGCAGTGGTTCGTGCGCACTACGAAATATGCCGACGAATTGCTCGACGGCCTCGACAAGCTACCGGGCTGGCCGGAAAAAGTGCGCACCATGCAGCGCAACTGGATCGGACGCAGCGAGGGCACGCTGGTTGATTTCAAACTCGACTACGCCGAGAACCACAAAGGCTTCGGGCCCGGAGGTTCGACGATCACGGTGTTCACCACGCGCGTGGATACGATTTTCGGCGCGACCTCGGTGCAGCTTGCGCCGGAGCATCCTATCGTCAAGGATCTCGCGGCGGAGAATCCCGAGCTGCGCGCGAAAGTCGATGAATTGATCGCGGAGCAACGCAAGGCGCGGGAAGCGGGCGATATTGGCGAGATCGAAAAGCACGGCGTATTCACCGGACGCTTCGCCATTAATCCGTTCAACAGCGAACGCGTGCCGGTCTGGGTGGGGAATTATATTTTGATGGACTACGGCACGGGCGCGATCATGAGCGTGCCGGCGCATGACGAGCGCGACCATGAATTTGCCAGGAAGTATGGCCTCGAAATCCGGCTGGTAGTTTTGCCGATCTCGAATGATCCGGAAGAGACAATGGCGGAGCCGCAACTTCCGTTCGTCGGGCACGCGGGCATGGTCATTAATTCCGGGCGATTCAGTAATCTGCCCTGCGACGAAGCCATCAAGACGATGTCCGCGTACGCGGAGGAGCACAAGTTCGGCAAAGCGACGGTGACGTATCGGCTGAAGGACTGGGGCATTTCGCGGCAACGTTACTGGGGCACGCCGATTCCGATGCTGTATTGCGAGAAGGATGGGATCGTCGCGGTGCCGGAAAAAGATTTGCCAGTAATTTTGCCGGAAAATGTCGACATCACGCTGACCGGCGGCTCCCCACTCAGCCGGGTGCCGGAATTCGTCAACGCGACTTGTCCCAAGTGCGGCGGCCCGGCGCGGCGCGAGACCGATACCATGGACACGTTCGTCGATTCATCCTGGTATTTCTATCGCTACACCGACGCGCACAACGATCGCGCTCCGTTCGACGGAAAAATTGCTCAGTACTGGTTTGGCGATCTTGGGATCGACCAGTACATTGGCGGGGTCGAGCACGCGATTTTGCATTTGATTTATTCGCGCTTCTGGACGCGGTTTATGCGTGACCTGGGCATGATCACCATCGACGAGCCGGTCGAGCGCCTGTTTACGCAGGGAATGGTGATCAAAGATGGCGCGAAGATGTCGAAGAGCCTGGGCAATGTGGTCTCGCCCGACGACATGGTCGCGCGCTACGGGGCGGACGCTGCGCGTCTGAACAGCTTGTTCGCCGCGCCGCCGGATCGCGATCTTGACTGGCAGGATTCGGGCGTTGAGGGCATCCAGCGATTCTTGGGGCGTGTGTACCGGTTTGTGGTGAGGCACGCGCGCCCGGATCATCCCGAATGGCACAAGCCGTTGCCGCACGACCTGCCGCCTGCGGCGCGCGCCATCCAGCGCAAGCTGCACCAGACCATCAAGCGCGTCAGCGACGATTTTCAGGGGCGCTGGCACTTCAATACCTGCATCTCAGCCATCATGGAACTGGTGAACGTGTTGTACGGCGCGGAAGACGCGATTGCGCGGAATGAAGTTCCGCCTGCTTTCTTGAGTGAAGTCCAGCGCAGCCTCGTGTTGCTGCTCGCGCCGTTCGCGCCGTATCTCGCGCACGAGCTTTGGGAGATGCTGGGCGAAAAAGGCGACCTGCTCAAAGCGCAGTGGCCGAAGTTTGACGTCGCGCTCGCCAAGGAAGAGGAACTCGAGATCCCCGTGCAGATCAACGGCAAGCTGCGCAGCCGGATCGTTGTGTCGGCCGATGTGACGGAAGCGATGGTCCTCGAACGCGCGATGGCCGACGAGAAGGTGCAGACGGCCATCGCCGGCAAGCGGATCGTGAAGACGATCTACGTCCCCGGCAAGCTGGTGAATCTCGTTGTAAAGTAAGCTCTTTTTCCCCAAGTCTGTCATCCTGAGCGGAGTGGCTGCTTCGCGAATGCGAAGCAGCCGCGCAGTCGAAGGATCCCTACCAGCTTGCCGTGAACTAAGCGCCGTGAGGCATTCTCACGACAAAGCGTCGGACTTCTGCGGCGCAGGTAGAACTCCCTGAACCTTCGCGGACTCCGCTTGCTTCGTAGGGATCCTTCGACTCCGCAACGGCTCCGCTTCGTGGAGCTGTCGCTGCGCTCAGGATGACGGGGGATAGAGTATTCTGAAAGCCATGGCCATCTCGCCCACCGCCGAAGGTTTCCGCGTCGCGTTCCGGCGTCCGTCGCTGACGCTGGCGGAAGTTGCGTGGCGCTGGACTGCGGGCGCGACCGCGGCCGCGTTGCTCCTGTTCGGGTTGAGCGAGTATCTCAGGACGCTGCCGGTAACCAACGGCGAACTGCTGCTTCTGCGAACGCGGCATCCTTACCTGGTCGGAGAGGCGATCGCGCATATCCTGCGCGGCAGTCTGAATCGCGTCGTCATCTCCGCGTTGCTTGCAGGGGTACTTCTGGCGGTGCTCTGGATCGTCGCCGCATCGGTCGGTCGTATGGCCACTGTTCGTGCCTTGCTCGATTATTTTCGTCGGGAGGATGGTGGGAAAGTCTTGTCTGACGGCCCCGCGAATGATGCCGAGAGAGATGTTGCAAGCCACGTCTCTACGAAAAGCGAGAGCGAGAATAACGCATTGCCCTCGCTGCTGCGGCTTAACTTTCTGCGCGCGACTGTAGTACTGGCCGCGGCTTTCGGTTTTGTTGGCGCGGCGATTCTGGCCGGGTTCGCTTCGCCTGAGGCTCATCCTAAGCCCGCGCTCGCTTTCATTATTTTTCTGCCGCTTGCGGCACTCATCTTTCTTGTGTCGTGGGCGCTGAATTGGATCCTGTCGCTGGCGGAGATGTTTGCCGTGCGCGATGGTGAGGACGCGGTGGGCGCGATCGTTGCTGCCGTCGGCTTCTGCCGCGACCGCACGGGGCGGGTTTTTGCGGTCACCATCTGGACGGGACTAGCACACCTGTGTGCGTTTGTGGCTGCGACCACGGTGGTTTCCATGCCGATGGGTTTCATCGCACTCGTGCCGTGGCGACTGGTGGTTGCGGTCATGATGCTGGCGACCGTGGTTTATTTCGCACTTGCCGACTGGCTTTACATGGCGCGTCTGGCGGGATATGTCTGCATTGCGGAAACGCCGGAGGCACTGTTGTCGCCTGCCCCGTTACCGCCCACGCCGCAGCCCACGCCAACACCACCGTTGCAGACCACGATTGACCGCGACGAACCAATTTTGAGCGACCTGCCAAATCTAGCCGTAGAAATGTAGCTTGTGTGGAGCGGGCACTCTTGCCCGCTCAGTTGAATCGCTTTACAGCGCCTCCCCGATTTGAGAAACTCATCTGTGGAAACCCAATCCCCGCACAATCTATCTTCTATCGGCCAAAGCATTGTTATCCTCGACTTTGGCGCGCAGTATACCCAGCTCATCGCGCGGCGCATTCGCGAGCAGAATGTTTTTTCCGTGGTGCTGCCGTGCACTGCCAAGCTTGAGGAGGTCAAGAGCTACGCGCCCGCTGGGATCATCCTCTCGGGAGCGCCCTGGTCGGTCTACGACAAAGACGCTCCGCCGGCCGACGCCCGGGTGTTCGAACTGGGGCTGCCTGTGCTCGGCATCTGCTACGGATTGCAGTTTATGGTACACACGCTGGGCGGCAAGGTGCGCCCGGCCGCCAAGCGCGAGTACGGGCATGCGGAAATCGATATTGTTTCAGACTCGATTCTTTTTCAGGGCCTGGCCAAGAAACTTGCAGTCTGGATGTCACATGGCGATGAAGCGCTCGAACTGCCGCCGGGCTTCGAGCTAATGGCAAAGACGCACTACGCGGTGGCCGGGATTCAGAACACCGCGAAGAGATGGTACGCGGTGCAGTTCCATCCGGAAGTGCACCACACGCCGCAGGGCACGCAGATGCTGAAGAATTTCATCTTTCAGATTTGCGGCGCGAAGCCGACGTGGACTCCGCAGCGCTTCATTGATTCGACCATCGAGCAGGTCAGGAAGCAGGTGGGCAGCGGACGAGCGATTTGTGCGCTGTCGGGCGGTGTCGACTCGTCAGTCGCGGCGGTGTTGGTCGATCGCGCTCTGCGCGACGCCAAGGGCAAATCCCGCCTGACCTGCATCTTCGTGAACAATGGCGTGCTACGCAAGAACGAATTCGAGAAAGTGCAGAAGGTGTTGCGCGACAAGTTGAAGCTGCGCCTGGACGCCGTCGACGCCTCCGACCGCTTTCTCAAGAAGCTGAAGGGTGTCACCGATCCCGAGAAAAAGCGCAAGATCATCGGCAACGAATTCATCAAAGTATTCGAGAAAGAAGCCCGGCGCATCGAGAAGACTGAAGGCAAGGTGAAGTGGCTGGTGCAGGGGACGCTTTATCCGGATGTGATCGAGTCGCGTTCGGTGCGCGGGCCGTCGCAGGTGATCAAGTCGCACCACAACGTGGGCGGCCTGCCGGAAAAGATGAAGCTCAGGCTGATCGAGCCGCTGAAAGATTTGTTCAAGGACGAAGTCCGCAAGATCGGCCGCGATCTCGGCATGCCGGAGGAAATTCTGCAACGCCAGCCGTTCCCTGGTCCGGGCCTGGCCGTGCGCGTGCTGGGAGAAGTCACGCCCGAGCGCGTGGCCCTGCTGCAGGAGTGCGACGACATTGTAGTCAGCGAAATCAAAGAGGCTGGACTTTATACCAAGGTCTGGCAGTCGTTCGCCGTGCTGCTGCCGGTGATGTCAGTCGGAGTGATGGGCGATGCGCGAACCTATGCGTACACCTGTGCGGTCCGCGCGGTGACCTCTGAAGACGGCATGACCGCCGACTGGGTGCCGCTACCGCACGAAGTGCTGAAGACCATCTCGACGCGGATTGTGAATGAAGTGAGGGGCGTGAACCGCGTGGTGTATGACGTGACCTCGAAGCCGCCGGGGACGATTGAGTGGGAGTAGGAGCTTCTAGCTTTTAGCGTCTAGCTCTTAGCTACGATTGTTTGGGGACAGCCGCCCCGGCTGTCCATTGACTTCGTCGCTGTGCTCTTAAATCTTTGCCAATCTAGAACCTCCGGACTGTGTGGTATCATTTGACTGTCATTGGCCAAGGCTGGTGACGCTGTTGTTAAGAAAAATTCCAGTTGGTGCTGAGGCATCGACACAGGAGACAACTCAATGAAGTACGATCGTCCCAACGATCCCAATGCGGGTCGTCTTGTAGAATCTCTCCGACACTTGGGCTACGGCAACTACGAAGCGATAGCCGACCTCCTAGACAACTCAATCGACGCGGACGCGACCCTAGTCAACATTCGCATCCAACAAAAGAGTGGGCAGCCCTACATCTCGGTAGCCGACAACGGTACCGGAATGACGAAGGAAATCCTCGATCAGGCGATGCGTCTTGGTTCTTTGACATCGCGGGACCTGAATTCGGATCTCGGCAAGTTTGGCATGGGGCTCGTTACGGCCAGCCTGTCCATCGCGAAGCGATGCCATGTAGTTTCCCGAACTGAAGAAGGCTGCTGGTCGAGCGCTTGGGATGTCGACGAGGTTGTTTCAAAGAACGCATTTCTGAAGCACCTAGATAGCGCTACGCCAGAAGAAGTTGATCTCCTCAGCGCTGACATAGGCCCTAGTTCTAACGGAACATTGGTGGTCCTCACGAATTGCGACAATTTGAGCAACCGAAACATGTCCGCATTCGCGTCGATTCTGAAGAATCACCTAGGCCGCGTTCATCGCTATTTCATCCAAGCTGGCCGAGTGGTTCGTGTCAACGAGGAGGCTATTAGCTCGGTTGACCCGTTGCAGCTCGACGATGCCAACACGAAGACCGTTATCGACGAGGAGTTCCCCGTCCATTTCGATGACGACGGCCAGGAGAAGACCGAATCCGTTCGAGCCCGAATTGTCCTCGTGCCGGAGGTTCCCGCAAATGAACTAGATGTGAGCAAATCGATGAAGGCGCAAGGGTTTTACATCATGCGGAACCAGCGCGAGATCATGAACGCCGTTACCCTCAATTTCTTCACGAAGCATGGTGACTTCAATCGTATGCGCGCCGAGCTGTTCTTTCCCGGCACGCTGGACCGCATGGTTGGTATCGAGTTTACGAAACGGCAAGTGAATCTGGATCAGAGTTTGTACGATCAACTAGCAAGCACGCTCATCCCCACGTGCCGCGCAATCAAGAGACAAGAGGCGACGAAGAAGCGCTTCGAGACATCGGCAGCTCAAGAGCTGCTTCACAAACAGTCTGCTAAGGCCATCGCCGAAAAGGATAAGCTCCTCATCAAGCCCAAGGGCGTGATCGAAAAGCGCCTGCAGCGTAAGAACGTCGCAACTGGGCATCCGACAAAAACTGAGACCGAGCGCGAACGCAAGAATCTGACTCGCACACAGGCCCTTGAAACCAGACTGAACTGTGAAATCCGAGAAGAGAGGCTCGGCCCGAACGGGCAGATCTACGAATGTGACTTGGAGGGAAGGAAGATAGTCCTCAGATACAACGTTGAACACCCCTTCTACCAGCGTTTTATCGTGGACAACATCAACGACGGTCGGTTGGTCACTGCCGCGGACTTTCTTATCTACAGCATGGCTACGGCTGAGCTGCGCATGCTCGACGACGGCGACCTTGACGCCGTGAACAATTTCAAGGCTGTCATGTCCGGTAATCTCCGTACACTACTGAACTGAATGGGTCAAAATGTCCCGCCCACGCGTTCCACGTCGGAGTGGAGCATCCGCTCATTATTCGTCCCGGTGCACCGTCTCCAACGAGAACGCAGGCAGGCAGACGGCGATGTACTCCGCGCCTCCTTCCTGCGGGGTGGAATAGCGGATCCATTCGCCGGCGTGGGCGACGACGGCCTGCCCGGCAGCGACGTCGAGGGCCCCACTCTTATGCTCGACGCGCACCATTCCTTTCAGGACGATGGTGAACTCGTCGAATTCGGGAGTCTGGCCGGGCTCGATCCAGCCTTGTGGGCTGCGCATGTGGGCGACGCTGGCGCCGGAGGTTTTGGTGTTGACGCGTCCGACATATTCGTCGATGAGCTTGGGCTTGTTGCCGGCGGCGGTGATGCGCGTGGGCTGCGGGATCAGTGTGGGCATGGAGTTGGCTCTCGGTTTTTCCGCTTCCGGTTAAGAGTACAACAAAAGCTTTTGCCGCCCACGCCGTGGGCGAGGCAGTAGGGATCCCTTCGGCTTCGCGCTGTCGAAAAATCCCCACTTCTCGGGGCGCAGCTACGGCGTGCCCGGAGGCGTGCCGGGAATGATGATCGGTGGCCCGGGGATACCGCCGGGGCCGGGCGCTCCGGGAATGATGATGGGCGGCGTACCGGGTGAGGTGGGGTGCGAGAAGCCGGCGTCCGGAGGCGGCGGAGGCACTGGCCGCGGTAAGACGGGCTGGATGCCTACGGGTTGTTGTCCAAATTTCTGGACGGCATCGGAGACCCGGTTTTGCTCCAGCCGTAACGGCTGGGTGAGCACCATGTCTACCGGCGAGCCAACGTCCATAAAGAAGTGGTGCGTACTGGAGAGCAACACCAGGGAAGCCACTCCTGCGACCGCGACCCCGATGCCCGCGCCCATGGCTGTGTCTCGGCCTTGGGTGCTGTAGACAGGCGTGGTTTCCGGGGTGCAGAAAGGCGGTGCTCCGACGCACCCGGGAGGAAAGTTGGAGGTAACGGAGGATTGCGGATGCCCGGCTGAGTGCCCGATGAGCGCGCCCACGCCAGCCCCTCCCGCAATCAGCGCAAACATCCCGCCGACCCTTCCCGGGCCAGGATCTTTCAGGGCGTAGCCCTCATTGCTGACCAAGGTTACCGGACCGGACACGGGAGCGACATAGCCGTCCGGAAAAGTAATGGTCATGGATTGCAGACGAAGCTCGGCGCGGCCTCCCGACCTCAGATTGAGTTTGTCGACCGTGCCGGTCACAAATGTTCCCGGAGGAATCTGCATCTCGTTGCCTTCGTTGACCGGAGAAATGATCTGGGCATAAATGTCGTCGCCGTGGTGGATGTACCGGCTCTGGATGGGATGCGTGAGCACCAGAGCAATCCTGGTTCCGGCGGGAATTACTTCAATCGCCGGTGGAGGGGTGGCGGCGGCTTGCATGGTTTGCGAGTCGGGTGGTGCGGACGGTTGAGGTGGAAGGTTGTCCTGCGCCAGGCAGGTGACGGCAAAAAATAAGGTTGTTACTACAGCGAGGGTTGATTTTACGGTTGTCTTGGCCAGATTCAGAAAGGCATTGATGGTCGAAACGGTATTGCTGCGGGTGTTCGCCATTTGCTACCTCCTGTCGAAAGCTCCCGTTGCGCGGAGGCTTTCGATTCGTGCGGACTTCTTCGTTTCAGACTTACGAAAGAGGAATGCGGCTCCATTGGCTTAGACCCTTGCCCGGTTGGAAAGTATCATTTTTCCGGGTAAAGCTTTGCATAGAGATGGTCGCGATATGTAAAGTCCGCGCGGGATGCGCGTTTCGAGGACAGGACCCTGGACGGGGTGCTCGGGGTCGACTCGCTTCGTGGGGTGCTATTTGTGTGCTATAGGAGCGGGTGTGTAATCGGGCGGCGGCTCGAATAACGCTTGGTCGAGTCGTTGCTCGGAGATTTCCACTAGTTCAGTCTTGCTCACCAGGCTCATTCCCGCCTCGCTTTTCGTGCTGGTTTCTTCGATGGCAAGTCCGTGCGGTGCGGCGCCGAGTGTCTTGAAAACGACCCGGTCGCGGCGGCCTGACCAAGCCGTCAACCATCCCATCTGCGGAGCGCTCGAATCTTGACAGTTTCTTCCCGGGACATCGATGTACCAGCCGTCGGTTTCGGTCTTGCTGGGTCTGGTGACTGCGCCAGGTCCGGGCTCCACGGTTGTCGTACTCCTGACATGGCGAGCTTCATAGCTGCCGATCTTGCGCCGCTCTCCGGTGTCGACGGAATCGATGGTAACGATCACTTCACCGCCGCTCATCTCAAGTTGTGGCATTGGATGTGCCGTCTTGCGGATCTCCGCCGGATCGATAGGCATAGTGTTGTAGGTTTTCGAACTCTCGTTCAAAAGGTACCTGAGCCCCTGATCGCATTGGTAGATGGAGGGATGCCCGATCCGATTGGAGCTCGCCGGATCCTGAATCTCCGTTCGCTGGCGCGGCCCTTTGAAGAGCCACGTCGTCACCAGCGTGTGGTGGTCGGCTGTTGCGGTGCGGGTCTTGACCATGAGATCAGGGAAGTTGGGTACCACTAAGTCTGACGAAGCGGGAGTCGCGATGACTGCGAGAAGGAGCAACACACAAGCGGGGAGCATAGGGCCTCCACCAACGACCAACGTAGGATACGGCTTTCGTCACTACAGATGCAAAAGAGCGCGGGCGATTTGCCCGCGCTCTCACTATCATGAGGACTTATGCATGGACCAATTCCACGCCGTAGATGGAGTGCCAACTGGTCGCGGCTTTCAGCTTGTCGTTGACGTTGTTGATGTTCTTCACGCCTTCAGTTTCCAGCCATTTGCGGAAGGCGGCGGCGCCGTGCTTGGCATACACGGGGATGCCTTCTTTCCAGGTGGCGCGGCCGCAGAGTACGCCGTTGAACTTAACTCCCGATTCTCCGGCGAGTTCCAGCGTCTCACTGAATTCCGCATTGCTCACGCCCGCCGACAAATAAATGAACGGCTTGGTCGCAACGCTGGCGGCTTTGTGGAACAGGTCAATGGCTTCCTGCTTGCTGTAGGCCTTTTGTCCGCCGAACGATTTGGTGCCTTCGACGAACTTCATGTTGACCGGCACTTCCACTTTGAGCACGTCGACGCCGTAGCGGTCTTTGCTAAATTCGCGCATGCTTTCGGTGACGATGTGCGGCTTCTTCTTGGCGTAATCCAGACCCTTTTCGTCAGCGCCTTCCTGATAACCGACGAACTCCAGAAAATAGGGAATGTCGTTGGCGCGGCATTCGTCGCCGATACGCTCGACCCAGGCGTGCTTGGTATCGTTGACGGATTTCGGATCGTCGGGCGTGTAATAGAGCAGAATCTTCACGCAATCGGCGCCGGCTTCTTTCAGGCGGCGGGCCGACCAATGGTCGAGCAGATCGCCGAGGCGGCCGGGACCAGTTTTGTCGTACCCGGTCTTTTCATAGGCGAGCAGCAAGCCGGCATTCTTGGCGCGGCGCTTGGAGGCAGGCAGTCCCCACTCCGGGTCGAGCAGGATGGCAGTGGCATGGGGCGTGAGAACTTCGCTGACCAGCGTTTTGAATTCTTCCATCATGGCGTCGGTGACTTCGCCGCCTTTTTCCTTGGCCAGCGATTTCTGCAGTGAGCCGCGCTGGTCCATGGCCGCGGCCGCGATAACGCCGCGTTCGTTGGAGACTTTCTTGAGACCGGCAAGTTTGCCAGGGGTGAGCTTCATGAGAATCCTCCTAATGTAATGCGGATAGGGATGAGTGATTGGAACGGATAATTGTAAACCAAGGGCGGTGAAAATCGGCTTCCGGCGTTCGGCTTCAGGCTTCCGGGGTAGCGAAGCAGAGCAAACCCGATTCATCGGATATGCTTTAGCCATTCAGGGTGACGCAGCAATAACAGGAACGTAAGACGAAGCGCGACGACGACCGACGCACCTTTTACCCAGGTCAGAAGAATTTGTTCCCAGTTTCGAGGATGGCGATCGAGCGCAACCGCGTCGGAAGCGACCAGCATGCCTAGCCATCGCTCAAGCTCTCTCCGCACGGTGAAGGTTGCGATGGGAAATACGGGAAACCAAAGAACCACAAACCAGAGCGTGGTGTCGTATTGTTCGAACGAACCCGTGGGATCACGATGGCGGTTGGCTTTGCCGAGGAACTTCTTGCCGAATCCTCCCGAAAGAATGAGATCAGGTGTTGCGCGCTTCAGCTTGTCAGCTTCGTCGGCGGCGAGGCATTGCAGTTTGTAGGCTTCGAGATCGGACGGGGAAAGCCTTCGTCGCTTGATTTCCACTTCCAGAGCCACACGCGCCTCCTCGGTAAGCTGCTCCTTTTCTTCCGCGAGGTGCAGAAGTTCATCGTGGGTTAGGCGTTCGTATGCGGGCATGCTTGGTCCGTTCAAACGGGAACATTATGCGCTTGCCTTGACTCCCTTATCAAAAGTAGGTAATATAACTACTTATGGCCAACATGGAAAAAGCGATCTCAGCCGCAGAGGCGAACCGGAAGTTCTCGCAGGTACTGCGCGAGGTGAAGGAAGGCCGAAGCTACGTGGTCACCAGCCATGGGCGGCCCGTCGCGCGCATCGAGCCGGTGAAGGAGAAGCGCGATGGCCGAGCTAAGGCAGCGTTGCTGGCGCATCTCAAGGCCCAGCCGGTCCAAGATATCGGTCGCTGGAAGCGCGACGAATTGTACGACGATTAAAGCGCTACCCCATGCGAATCGCACTCGATACGAACGTCCTGGCGTACGCAGCGGGGGTGAACGGACAGGAGCGGCAACGGGCCGCGCTGGAACTCCTCGACAAGCTTTCTGAATCTGAAACATTTCTGCCGGTTCAGGCGCTCGGAGAACTCTTCCGGGTTTTGGTGCGCAAGGCGAAAATCTCGCCTCGGTTGGCGCGCACTACCATCATTCGCTATCGGGATGCGTATCGGCTCGTCGAGACTTCTTCCGGAGTGTTTCTATCGGCGACGGACCTCGCCGTCGATCACAAGATCGGCATTTGGGACGCCGTGATGTTCGCCGCGGCTGCCGAAGCCGGTTGCCGTCTCTTGCTCTCTGAAGACTTGCAGGAAGGATTCACTTGGAGCGGCGTGACGGTGGTGAATCCGTTTGCAGCGATCGTTCATCCGCTGCTGACAAAGATGCTTGAGGCTTGAGGCGTTAGGTTACCCGATTCTGCATCTTCAACCCGCGCACCCGGCGGAATTCCTTTTCGTTTTTGTTGTTGGTGCCCAGCTGTGAGTCCAGTGGCGAGGGCGTGGGCTGCGATCGAGAGATCGTTGTTGCCGATTCCTACGCACCTCCGGAACGGCGGCGCTACTGGCAATCCGCTAACCCGCCGCTTCGAAACCCTGGCCCTACAATGATTTTCAAGCCCTTCCGGAACCTAGCCCGACAGCAACTTTTTCTCCCGCGAGGGTTCATAATCAAGAGACCTGGTGCGTCCGGGAGCATTCATGAGATCCAGCCTGAACCGACCGATCTTGATGAAGTCCAGTTTCATGCGATTCAAGTTTGGACGGTTCGCGCTGCTCATGTTGGGTCTGAGTCTCGCCATCGCGGCCCCGCAACTGCTGGCCAAGAAAAAAGACAAGTCAGCCGATGCAGGTCCGACCGAACAGAAGCGCGCGGTACAGGCGCTGAACCGGCTCACCTTTGGCCCGCGCCCCGGCGATGTCCAGCAGGTCATGGCTTTAGGCGTTGACCGCTGGATCGATCTGCAGTTGCATCCCGAAAAAATTCCAGACGGCGCCGTGGAAGCCCGCCTCGCGCCCTTCCGCACGCTGCACATGAGATCCCGCGAAATCGTCGAAGAGTTCCCCGACAACCAGATGATCAAGCAGGTTATGGACGGCAAAAAGGCAATGCCATCCGATCCCGCGAAGCGCGCTGTGTTTGAGGTGCAGATCGCGCGCCTGCAGGACAAGCAGCAGGCAAAAAAACAGGAAGCCGCCGCACCCGCACCCGCTCCCGCTGGCCCGGCTGCAAACGATACCGCCAAGACAGCGGAAGAACTCGCTGCCGCTGCGTCCGCAACCGCCGAGCCGGGGGACGGCAACTCCATGTCGAACGCTGCCAGCCCGGCGAGCGCAAACGACACGAACGCGTCCAACGTCGCGCTCGCCAACCAAATGTCGACAGCGCCCGCGGTCGAGGCAAAGCCCCGGCCGCTAAACGACGCCCAGGCCCGCCGCCGCGAAGATCGTCTCTACGCGGATTTGAAGATGCAGGGCCTCATCGATCTTCCGCCCGACCAGCGCTACAAGAAAGTCATGGCGATGTCGACCGCCGACCAGCTTGCCTTCTCCGAGACTCTCCGCGGCAAAGGCGAGAACTTTCTCGACGGCATGGACCCCAGGCAGAAAGAAACTCTGATGGCCATGAACAACCCGCAAGCCGTGGTCCTGTCGGAGTTAGTCCAGGCCAAGCTGCTGCGCGCCATTTACAGCGACCGCCAGCTCGAACAGGTGATGACCGATTTCTGGTTCAACCACTTCAACGTCTTCGTCGGCAAAGGTCCGGAGCGTGAGTTCCTTACCAACTACGAACAGGAAGTGATCCGTCCGCGCGCGCTGGGAAAGTTTGAAGACCTGCTCGTGGCGACCGCCAAGAGTCCGGCGATGCTGTTCTACCTCGACAACTGGATGAGCGAGGGACCGGACTCCCCGCAAGCTCTGGGAATACCGGCGCACCCCGGTCGTCCGTATGGGCCCTATGGCCAGCGGCGCTTCCCACCGCCGAATCAGAAGCGCAAACAGGCCAGCGGCTTGAATGAGAATTACGGCCGCGAGTTGCTCGAACTGCACACCCTCAGCGTGAACGGCGGCTACTCGCAGCGCGACGTCACCGAAGTCGCAAAAGTATTTACCGGATGGACCATCGAAAAGCCCTATCAGGGTTTCGGCTTCAAGTACGACCCGCGCATGCACGAACCCGGCCCCAAGTTTGTTCTCGGGAAAAAGATCAAGCCTAATGGCGAGGACGAGGGCAGGGAAGTGCTGCACATGCTGGCGACCAGCCCGCAGACCGCGCACTTCATATCGTTGAAACTGGCGCAGCGTTTTGTCTCTGATGATCCGCCGCCCGCCCTGGTCGACCGCATGGCGAAGACCTTCGAAAAAAAGAAGGGCGACATCCGCGAGGTTCTGACGACGCTATTCCATTCGCCGGAGTTCTGGTCGGATAGCGCGTATCGCGCCAAAGTAAAAACGCCGCTCGAATTCGTAGCCTCGGCCGTGCGCGCTACGGGCGCTTCGGTAGATGACGCGTTCCCGCTAGCTCAGAGAATCGGCAATATGGGTATGCCGCTCTACTCAGCGCAGCCGCCCACCGGCTACTCGATGAAGGCCGATACCTGGGTGAGTTCGTCGGCGCTGCTGAACCGCATGAACTTCGCACTGGGCCTGACCGGCGGCAAAGTCCGCGGCGTAAAGGTTGACGCCGTCCAGTTGGCGGGAGGTCCGCCCGCACCGCCGGATGCGTCCACGGTACTGTCCGCGCTGGAAGCGAATTTGCTCGCTGGCGATGTATCCAAACAAACCCACGATTCGATCATCGCGCAAATCGAAGCCCCGGGAGAAAGCGCCGCAGGCAACCAGCAGAATCAGAGTCGGAGTCAGAGTCAGACTAATAACGACCAGCTCGATAAAAAAGTTTCGCAACGCAAGCCGGCCGACGCCGCCCGTCCGCCAGACGCAAGCACGATCGCCGGCCTGCTGCTGGGATCGCCAGAGTTTCAGAAAAGATGAGATTCCAGCTTGCAGCTCTCAGCTATCAGCCTTGTTCCCAAGGGCGAATAGCTGAAAGCTGACAGCTGAAAGCTGGTGTTCACCATGTCTCTAACCCGTCGCATTTTCCTCCGCAACAGCGCGCTGGCTGTCGTCGGCACGGCCGCAGTGCCCAGCTTTCTCACCCGCGCGGCTTTCGGCGCCGCCGAGACTGGCAACCGCACGAAACGCTTGGTCGTGATTTTCCAGCGCGGCGCTGCCGACGGACTGAACATCGTAGTCCCCTACGCGGAGCCGCAGTACTACGCGATGCGCCCCAGCATCAACATTCCGCGCAAGGCCGTGCTCGACCTCGACGGCCGCTTCGGGCTACACCCGTCGCTCTCGGCGTTTCAGCCGCTCTGGCAGCAGGGACATCTCGCCATCATTCACGCCGCCGGATCGCCCGACACCACGCGCTCGCACTTCGACGCTCAGGATTTCATGGAGACCGGAACTCCGGGCGTGAAAATCACCGAAGATGGCTGGCTCAACCGTTCACTGCACACGCTTCCCGCGACCGCACAGTCCTCGCCGTTTCGCGCCATTGCGCTGGGCCCGTCGGTGCCGCGAATTTTAAGTGGCACCGAGCCTGCGGTGGCCATGAACAACATCAACGATTTTTCCGTGGGTGGCAAGAATCCAAAAGCCTCGCCAGCCGCGACCGCGTTTGAAGCCATGTACGATCATTCGTCCGACAGCGTTCTGCACGGCACGGGGACGGAAACTTTCGATGCAGTGAAAATGCTGAAGGCCGCCGACCCTGGAAAATATGCGGCTGCTCCGGGCGCGAATTATCCTAAGGGCCGCTTCGGCGACGGCCTGCGGCAACTGGCGCAACTCATCAAAGCGAATCTCGGTGTCCAAGTCGCCTTCGCCGACATCGGCGGATGGGACCACCACGTCAACGAAGGCGCGATCGAAGGCCAACTCGCCAACGTGCTCACCGATTTCTCGCAATCGCTGGCCGCATTCTGGACCGATCTGGGCGATCTGGGAGAAGACACGGTCGTCGTCACCATGTCAGAGTTCGGACGCACCGCCCGCGAAAACGGCAACCGTGGCACCGATCACGGCCACGCCAACGTAATGTTCGTATTGGGCGGCCCGGTGAAGGGCGGCAAAGTCTACGGCCGCTGGCCGGGGCTCGACCAGTCACAACTCTACGAGGGCCGCGACCTCGCGCTCACCACCGACTTCCGCCAGGTGATTGGAGAAGCCGTCGCCCGGCACCTGGGCAACAAAAATCTCGCCAACGTTTTTCCGGGCTACGACAATCAGCCGGGAAAATTCCTGAAGGTGCTGGGTTAGGCGCGTTCGCCCGCTCGCGGGAAACGGCGTCGCAGTGCCCCGACGAAAGCGGCGTCTGCTTTCAGGGAAATCATTTCCAGCGGCGAGAATCCTCGCCACCAGGCCAGCCAGAATGTAACCAGCAGCAGGACCACCGTCAGCACGACGTTAGGCCATGCGTTCAAGCCCCACTGGCCGTGCCACGTCAACTGCACAGCCGAAGAAAACGGAGACAGATAAGGTATCGGCCACTGATCGCCGTCCGGACCGCGCGAGCCAAGCACGTCCTCGAACAGATGCAGGTGGAAGCTGAGGAATACAAGCGGTCCGGTGATCCACTCGCGCGTTGCAATTGCAAATGCTACCGCCGTAACGACCAAGGCGAAAGCCAGATTGTGAAGCGAGTGATGGTACAGCGAGAACCACAAGAGCGGACGCGATGAGTTGCGAGTGAGCAGCTCCGGAATGATGCCGAGGCCGTCGATGTCGGGGATGACACAGGCCAGCGTCACCAGCGCGCGATCCCGGCGATCCAACTTCGCACCGTTGGCAAGCACCCATCCGCTGAAGAAGTGCGTGACCGGGCTCATTAGATTTGTCCCGCTTAGATCTCGATCAGCACGTCGCCGTTTTCAATCTTCAGGGGATAGATGGCAACTTTTGCGCTCGCGTTGTGCGCCGCTTCGCCGGTTTTGGGATCGTACTGCCAGCCGTGCCAGGGGCAGACGACTTTGCCATTCTCGATCATGCCCTGGCCAAGCGGGCCGCCGCGGTGCAGGCAGACATTATCCATGGCGCTGTAGACGCCGTTCACGTTGGCGATGCAGATGGTCTGATTGCCGCAGGGGAATTCTTTGGCTTCGTCGGCGGCGGGGAGGTCGGATTGGGTGGTGAGTTTGGTGAACATAGCAATTAGCAATTGGCACTTAGCATTTAGTCCTCAGCGGCATTATGATCCACGGAAACTCGACTTGACTAAAAGCTAATTGCCAAGTGCTAAGTGCTATTTCGGCTGCATGGTTTGCGCGATCATGACCTGCCGCTTGAAATTTTCCACCATGTTGGGATCGAGGCGAACTGCAGTAGGCTTCTTCGCCAGCGTCATGGTGTCGATTTTGTCCTGCAGCTTTAGCAGCGCATAGAAAAGATTTTCAGGGCGCGGCGGGCATCCGGTGACGTAAACATCCGTGGGGACAATCTTGTCGACGCCTTGCAGAACCGCATACGTATTGAACGGTCCGCCTACCGACGAGCATGCGCCCATCGAGATCACCCACTTGGGATCGGGCATCTGATCGTAGATACGTTTCACGACCGGAGCCATTTTCAGCGTCACGGTTCCAGCGACGATCATCAGATCGCTCTGCCGCGGACTGGGACGAAACACTTCCGAGCCGAAGCGCGCGATATCGAAGCGCGAGGTGGACGAAGCGATCATCTCGATCGCGCAGCAGGCCAGGCCGAACGTCATTGGCCAAACGGCGGACTTGCGCGCCCAGTTGAAAACGTAATCCACCGTGCTGATCATGAAATTCTTTTCGAATTTATTCTGCAGCCAGCCCATGAATGGTCCCCTCGTCGGTCGTGCCCGCAAAGCTTTACACAGGCAGTCTGAGGTAAGCGGGGATGCGGTGTCAAACACACGGGCCGCCGCGCGTGTTATGCGTCTCCTTCGAGCCTAGTAAATTTCCATCACGAAGGTGTTGGCGGTGTCCAGGATGTCGGCGTAGAGGTAAGTGTCGGCGTTGCCGCCGTTCAGGTTGAAGTAGTCGGAACTGCTCTCGAAGCCGATTCCGGCGAAGGTGCCGGTGATGGGGCAGGTCGGCATCAGAGTGATGGAGACATCGAAGACGTTGCTGGTTCCCTGCTCAGTGAAGGTTCCGTTGGCCTCGCATCCGGCGAGATTCGTGGTCGTGAAGTTCATGTTGTTGCTGGTTCCGCTTGGTGTAAAAGTCAGCGACAAGAGAACGAGCTGGCCGTTGAACGCGCCCTGAACCAATCCGGTCTTAGCGCCCGAGACAGCGGTGACTGAACCGGTCAGGGGCGAGAATGAAGTTAGGGAGACCGTGCCAGTGGGGCTGCCGGTAAGCGTTCCGCTGATTGCCGTCGTCGAGGTTACGTTGCCCTGGACCGCGTCGGTTAACACCATCCCGCTGCTGGGCCCGCCGGGCTCGGGGTAATCGGTGACGTTCCCGGAAAAAGAGCAGGCACCGGTAAGGGTCGGCATCTGCAGAGTGTCGCCCGCACTGCCAGGCTGAGTATTGTCGAAGAAGAGGGCGAGACCCGCGGAATCAATGGCTCCATAACCTTTCACCATGCCGCTGCTGGTGTTGACGGTGATCTGCCAGGGGCCGACAACGTTGTAGGGGCCGCCGGTGCATGCCGTGGTGTTGTTGGAAGAACTGCCGCAGCCGATGCTCACGGCGGCGATGCAGGCGAGGAACGCGAGAGAGAGCAACCAGAGAGACTTGTACAGCATTCTGAATTCTCCTTGTGCGGCGCGGAGCAAAGTGGGCTGGTTCATTATGGCTCGAATTTGGAAGTGGGCGCAAAAGGCGCGACCGGGGCGAGGAGATCGCGTCCGGCGGAAGCTTGGCGACCCCCCGCCCCTCAGCGCCGTACTACGTTGAGCTAGTGACGCAGCGGACTTATTGGGTATGGACGATTACGCATCCGCCCCCGGTCCCACAGCCACCACAAAATAATTGGCCGGCGTCGTGCCGACGTTCTTGATGCCGTGCTCGTCGTTGGAATGAACAAATCCTACCGATCCCGGCCCCATCACATGACTTATGCCATTGATTGTGAGCTGTACCGTACCTTCCCGAATGAGCCACATCTCGCTATGCACGTGGTGATGCGCGGGATGCGGCATCGCGCCCGGCGGCAATGTTGTCTCGTGCACTTCCAGCGCTTCGGCCGTGGCCAGCTTGCCTTTCAGCACCGGCCGGATCTCCGCGCCGTTTGATTTGCTCACAGGTAGTTCGCTGAACGGGTACGTAGCCGAAGAAAGGGAATTGTCATGATTCGATAAACTTTGATTCGACAAACCTTGGCCCGGTAACCCTTCCAATGCAACCGCGCTCGAAACCAGTCCCGAGAGCAGAAAAAGCACTTCTCGTCGAGTGGTCGACATCGGGCCTCCTGAGAAAATCGATTGCTGGACGGCGCACCCTTTGACGCTAACATAAATCCTGGCTGGCCCATCCTTTTGCTATTTCCCCGTTGGCGGTTGCCCCACACTTCCCGCGTTTTGTGCGGGAGGGTGGGCCATCGGTGATGTCGACACCACTCCCAACCGTTCTCGCTTCCTTGCGTTCCAGTTCGCGCTCAAAAGTATCTCTGGCCACCACAGAGTCAAGCAGCTTCATCCGCCGATAGCAGCTGAAGGAGATGAAGTGCAGGCAGTCTTGATTCTGATAGCGGACTGGCTTGACCTGCATGCATTGCCGATTCTAGCCCGCGCCAAGGCCCACCCTCCCGCAAAAAGCGCGGGAAGCCCCCTCACTTTTTCCACAGCGCAAAGTGTGACGCCCAACCTTGACTGAGGATTTCAAACAGCAGATCATGGCCAAGGCGGGGGCGGTGCGCCCAGAAATCGCGAACCAGGCTCTAACTCTTTTGTTCTCAAGATTTTGACCTCTAAACCCTTGGGGCTCAAGATTTTGCAGACCATTTTTGCAAACCCCGCGCCAGTCGCGGCATTCAGAGGGTGGGGGGAGGGGGGGTACCCCGCGAGACTCGCGGTTTTCTCGAAACGAACTCGCCGAAAAAGCTCTCATGAGCGCTGCTCACCAGAAATTTTTTCAGCAGGTTTCGTTACAATGAAAGCAGGCTTTGTAAAGCTCTTATGTCCCTGACCAAACAACAAGCGCTCGAGATGTTCAACTCCGATGACCTGATCGGCATTGGGATGGAGGCCGACGCGGTGCGCCGCCGGCTGCATCCTGAGGGGACGGTCACCTACATCATCGACCGCAATATTAATTACACCAACTTCTGCACCGAGTACTGCACGTTTTGCGCGTTCTACCGGCCGTTGAAGGGGCCGGCGGCGCGGGTTAACGAGGGGTACATTCTGGAGTTCGACACGATTTACGAGAAGATTCGTGAGACGGTCGAACTGGGCGGAACGGGCGTGCTGATGCAGGGTGGGCTGCATCCGGATTTGAAAATTGACTGGCATGAGCGGATGCTGCGCGGCATCAAGCAGCGCTTTCCACAGATTCATCTGCATTGCTATTCCGCCTCGGAGATTATTGCCATCGCGGAATACAGCGCACTCTCCATTCGCGACACGATTCTGCGGCTGCGCGATGCCGGCCTCGATTCGATTCCGGGCGGCGGTGCGGAAGTGCTGGATGATGAAGTCCGCTACAAAATCGCGCGCCTGAAATGTCTAACCGACGACTGGCTCAACGTGCATCGCACCGCGCACCAGATCGGGATGCGGACGACAGCGACCATGATGTTCGGCGTGGGCGAGAATTACGAAAACCTGGTCAACCATTTTCAGCGCCTGTATGAATTGCAAGAAGAAACGGGCGGGTTCACAGCGTTTATCCCGTGGAGCTTCCAGCCGCAACATACCGCGCTCGGTGGACGCCACTGGGACGAAGCCACGGCTGTGGACTACTTAAAGGTACTGGCGATCTCGCGCCTATATCTTTCGAATTTCCTCAACGTCCAGTCAAGCTGGGTGACGCAAGGCTTGAAAGTCTGCCAGATGGGCCTCCGCTTCGGCGGCAACGACGTGGGCTCGGTGATGCTGGAAGAAAACGTGGTGCGCGCCGCGGGCGTGACCAACTGCACGACTGAAGAAGAGTTGCGTCGAATCATTCGCGACGCAGGCTTCCGTCCAGCGCAGCGGGATACGTTGTACCGGCAGTATTTTCTGAATTAGTCAGACGGATAGATTACGGAAAGATTTTTGGGTGCCCCATTTCTCGCGCTTTTGCGAGGAGTGGGGATTTTGTTTGGGACTAGAAATCCCATGTCTCGCAAAGCTGCGCGACATGGCGCACCCCACTTTTTCCTTTTCGAAGAAGGTTGGGAAAAATAATTCGTTTTTGTATCATTGAACGATGGGATTTCCGATTAAAGTTTGCGCAGTCTGCTCGGAAGAGTTCGAGTTGAAGCCGGGGAAGCCTGGGTTTGCCAACCGCTGTCCGGCGTGCAGCGAAGAAGAGTCCGATGCGAAGTCGAAGCCTGCGGACGTTCTGAAGACGGACAAGGGAGCGAACGCGGCTCGGCGTGAGGCCATGCGGAACTTGCTTTACCGCAAGGATAGCTAGGACTTCGGCAGGCGGACAGGAGTGTCCGCCCCACCAGACGCGGTTACTGCTTCAGGATCCAGGTCGCTATTTTGTCGAGGGCTACCGGGGAGATGGTTTCTTCGATCTGGGCGTATTCGGTGGGGGAGCCGGTTTTGGCGGTCTGGAATAGATGGTTCAGACCGGGGAGTTCGTCGACTTCGACGTGCGGGTTGCCTGATTCTGCCAGCGCTTTGCGGATTGGCGGTAGATTCTGGCTGGGGAGTACCTGCTTGTCGAGCGATCCGTTGATCGCCAGCACGGGGCAAGCGACTTTGCGCAGCGCGATCGCGGGATCGTAGGTGAGAAAGTAGCGGAACCAGGGTGAAGTGACCTGCTTGATTTCGAGGCCGATCTGGGCTTCCGGAACATCGCCGGCCAATTTTTCCTTTATTTTCTTCTCGAGTACAGCCTCATCGTTTTCAGTCTCGACAAGGGCGAGCATCTCTTTTTGTGTGGCGGCTTTCTTGGCGGCCTCATCGGGGCTCATGCCGCCGGCGATTTGAATGGCCTCGCCTTGCGCGACCAGGACCTGATCGCCGGGGACGCCGGTGCCGGCCATCATGACGATGAAGGCAACGTCTTTGTTGCGGGCGGCGATCATGGGAGCGATGACTGCGCCTTCGCTGTGACCAATGAGGCCGATTTTGTGGGGATCGATTTCGGGACGGGTTTTGAGATAGATGATGCCGGCTTCGGTGTCGGTGGCAAAGTCGGCAGTGGTGCCGGTGGAGAAGTCTCCGGTGGATTTGGCGGTGCCCCGATCGTCGGCGCGCAGCACGGCGATGCCATGGCGGGTGAGATAGTCGGAGAGAACGAGGAAAGGTTTGTGGCCGAGCAGGGATTCGTCGCGATCCTGCGGCCCGGATCCTGTGATGAGCACGACCGCGGGAAACGGGCCTTTACCGGTGGGAATGGTTAGGGTCGCGGCCAGTGTGACATTTTGTAATTTGTTTTCGTAGGAGACGTCTTCGTCGCGATAGGGATAGGGCTTGACGGGATTCTGCGGGCGCTTGGGTGCGAGCTCGGCTTTTTCTTTATCTTTCACCGGCTTCAGGATGAGCGGATGAGGGGCGCCCAGCTGAGTGAAAGTTCCGTCGATGGAGGAGAGATCGGCGGCGATTTTCCCTTCGAAGAGTCCCTCGATCTTCTTGATTTCAATCTTCAGCGAAGAGCCGTCGCGGGTTATCGAACTTGTGGGGATATCTTTTGCGCCCTGGTCGGGACTGTCGAGAGTTGCAGACAGGCCATCCGGGCCGGTGTGGATGTTGAACACGACGCGCAGCTTCACGGTGCCGAGGTCGAGCGTTCCCATCCACGAGCCGTCGATGTCGGAAGGCTTCGACGGCGAGGGCGCGCCGGGTTTGAACTCGAGCGGGAACGTCTGGCCGCCTTGAGCCCAAGTGCCGGAAATTGTCTTGGCGTCGGAAGAAACTTTGGCTTCATAGGTGGCGTGGATGACGGCCACGTCGAGGCTGAGCTTGGAATCCTTGAGCGCGACCGAGGCTACCGGGATGCCGTTGGCGCCTTCCTGATCGAGGCTGTCGATGGTGGCTTTGAGGCTGTTGTCGGCGGTTTTGGTGAGGTGCAGCACCAGGTGCAGGGTCTGACCGCCCGCGCTGAGTGCGCCTTGCCAGTCGCCGGCGATGTCCTGAGCTTGGGCGACGGTCGCGGTCAGAAACAAAATTGCCAACAACATCCATCGCTTCATAACGATTCGCCACTCCTTAATTATCCAGTGCATTGAATCGGATGCATTGGTTCGAATACCCCGGCTCTCATTGCTTCGGCGTTTCGGGCGTAGCTGGCTTGGCCGTTTCCGCGCCGGCCTCTTCCTTCGTCCGTTTCATGTTCAATGACCGCGCCGGGTCGTCGCCCTGGATCCAGTCGCCGGTCATGCTGTCCAGGGTCTTGTTGATCTTGCCCTGGAAAATCCCGTTCACTTGCTTCATGCGGATATTGATCGAGTTCCCCTTTCGCGATACGGACGTCGCCGGCCAGCCCTTGATGCCATTCATGTCCGGTAGGTCCACCAAGGCCGTTAGTCCATCCGCGGTGTTCTTGATGTGGAAGGTCACGTGATTTTTCCCGAGTCGTCCATCCGCTCCGGCGGGTGTCTCGTAAATGCCCTCCCAGGTTCCGTCAATATCGGAGGGCGGAGCAGGATCGTGTTGCATCTTGATGGGCGTCGTGGTTTTGGCGAAGACTAACGGAATCTTCTGGCCCCCGGTGCCCTGTGTCCAGTTCCCGCTGATCGAGCCGTTGCTTTTGAGCGTGCCGTCGAAAATCCCTTTGACGATGTTCAAGGTGAAGTGCACTTTCGAGGCGTCGAGGGTGATGACATCAAGATTGGCTCCGGCGGCGGCCTGATCGGGGCTGTCCATCGTGGCCTTGAAGGTTCCGTCGGTTGACCGAGTGATATGCAGCACCATCCGCAACTCGCCCATGGGCGTGGTGAGCGTGCCTTGCCATTCACCGCTGATGTCTTGTGCTTGCCCTACGCATGCGAGGCCCAGAATGATGGAAAGAATTGCGAATGAATATTTGATCGCGGTGCGGCTTTTTCGGTCGCGACTTGTGGCCATGTCGGAGTCCTCCGTGTCGTTCCAGCTGTTTGTCGAACACGAGAGAGTATATGACAGGAGCGACGGCCGCAATGAGAATCGCGGCGAATCGAGAGCCAGAAGGGCCGACTGGTCAAGAGCGTGGGAGATTGCAATGACGACGACGAGGACGCTCGCGGGGCTGGTTGTCAGTGACGGACGGCGAATCGATCGGTGCTCAACGGACAGCCCCTTCGGCTTCGCTCAGGGCATGCTTGGGCGGCGGTCCCCACATTTTGGGCGTCGTGAAGCCCGCAAGACAATGCTTGGGGAGAAGGTTTCGCGGGGGGTAGAATGGCTTAGCTGGCCGACCCTCGCGGCTGGTTCGGAAGCCCGCTCCGCACGGGCCTTTCAGAGTTGAATCCAGAGAGCCGAGTTTTTCCATGAAGCGAAATTTCGTGTGCCTCATGATCGTTCTCGCAAGTGCTTGCGCGGTTGCGCAGGTCGCAGGCAATGTTGCCGCGAAACCGGCTAGCCGCGCTGTGATTGAGGGCATCGTGACCCGGGAGCCGGGGAGCGAGCCGGTGAAGAAGGCGCTGATCGAGCTGATTGCGGAGAATCAGGCGGAGGGCGGCGATTACACGGCGGTCAGCGGGCCGGATGGCGGGTTTCACATCGAGGGCATTGTGCCGGGGCGCTACCATCTTTTTGCGGAGCGCACGGGATTGCTGGAGGTTGATAAGCATCGGGCGCGAACCGATGGGCGAGTGCTGACGCTGACGGCGGGACAGGAACTCAAAGACCAGCGAATCACTTTGCAGGCTGCGGCGGTGGTGCGGGGACGCGTGACTGATGAAGATGGCGACCCGATGCTCAACGCACAGGTGGCAGTGCTGCAGCAGACCTTTGTGGGCGGACGGAGCCGGTGGGAACAGGCGGGCGCGGAGCGCACCAATGACTTGGGCGAATATCGCGTAGCGGGGCTGGCGGCGGGAAACTATTACGTGTCGGTGACGCCACCGCCGGATTTCAAGAGTTTGATTGAGGCAGCTGGCGCGAGTCCGCGGCCTGCGACTGAGAAAGCCGCATCCACGTCCTACCAGACAACTTATTATCCCGGCACTTCGGATCGTAGTCAGGCTGCCCCTGTGCAGTTGCATGCCGGGGATGAGTTTCCGGCGAACTTTTCGCTGACGCCGAGTCCGAGCCTGAGCATTCGCGGGGCGGTGGTGAATCTGCCGGCGAAGTCGTCGGCGGTGATCATGCTGCAGTCGCGGGATTTTAACCTCGTGCTGAATGGGGCGGAGATGCATGCGGATGGAAGTTTTGTGATTCGCGACGTGGCGCCGGGCGCGTATACACTTCTGGCCACGGTGGAAGGCGCGCAGGTGCCGATGATGGCGCGGCAGGCGCTGCAGATCGTCTCGAACAATGTGGACGATGTGCGGCTGTCGCCGCAGGCGGGCGGATGGATTCACGGGCGGTTGCGGATGGAGAACAAGAGTGGCGGGCGGTTCGACGCCAGCCAGATTTTTCTCACGCTGCGCTCGGCCGATGGCGACGACGACATGCTGGGGGCGTTCAGCATGGGCGAAGGATTTTCGCACCTCGCTCATGTGGCGGCGGACGGGACGTTTGAGTGGAAGAGCGTTCCGCCGGGAAATTATTACGTGCAGCTCGCGGGCGAGGGCGGCATGAATAGTGACATGAACGGCAACTTGTTTCTGAAGTCGGCGCTGGCGGGTGGGCGCGAGGTTGGGGACGCGGGCGTCAGCGTGAACGGTGGCGCGGTGCTGCTGGACCTGGTGGTCAGTGGCGATGGCGGCGTGGTCGAGGGAGTCGTCACCGACCAGAAGGGCGAGCCAGTGGCGAATGCGGTCGTGGTTGCAGTGCCGGAGATGCGACTGCGGGCGCGGGTGGAGCGCTATCGCAAGACGGTCAGCGACCAGAGTGGACGATTTACGCTGCGGGGAGTTGAGCCGGGCGACTACACGCTTTTCTCGTGGGAGAGTGTGGAGGGCGAGGCTTATTACAATCCCGAGTTTTTGAAGAATTATGAGGGGCAGGGAAGTGGGTTGCGGGTGAGTGAGGGGGATCGGAAGACGGTGCGGGTGGGTGCGATTGCAGAGGGGGAAGAACAACCCTGATCAGTGGTGACGGAGCTGTCTTGGTCTCCGACTCAGTTTCGCAACCCAGGCATCCTACTCTTTATCGTGGGATCGCTTTCATACTAAAATGGCGCAGTATAGACGGCGCAAGATCGTATGGAGGTCCCAACGTGCATTCCCCTACAAAGATACTACTCACCGCTTCGCTTCTTTTGATTTCACTCGGTATGTGGGCGCAAGAGAGTGATCACCCCAGCGATTCTGATTTGTTGGCGCGGCTTTCCTATGCGAACTCCACGGTCGTGCAGTCGGCGGGAGTTCACCACGTTTGTGTAGCCGTCACGCGGGATGGAGATTATCGAATGGTGCGGTCCACGGACGACGGACAGACGCTGCGGCTACGCGGGAAAATGCCGAAAGAGCAATTTCAGCAATTGACCAAGTTGCTGGAGGAGTCCGAATTTCGGGCCCTGTCCGGCTACCATGGTGGGCTGATTCGTCAGGATGCGGAAAGTTTTAGTGCGGAGCTTCAGGGGCCGATGTGGGAGCATGCGGATGGGACGCGGCGCTGGATGGAGCGCGATGTGTGGCGTTTACAGTGGCTGAACGCCGATGGCGAGAGTCCGTTCCCGGGATCGGTCGCCAAGGTCGTGGACTGGCTACAACGCTTTCAGCCGGTCGGTGGCAAGTCTTTTCTGTACGCTGAATTTCCCGACGTGTGTCCGACGGGTGGGCTGCGTCTGGTGCAACCTGCAGTGGCGGCGAATCGGCATCCCTGAATTCGTGCGGGAAATCTGATAGGGCGCGCGTACTCGGCTTCGGCGCTGGAAGTAGAAAATCCCCACTCTTCGACAAGCTTGAGGTTCGCTCTACAATCGTGGGATGGACCACCATACCGTCGCTGCCGTCAGCATTGCGGGCATGTGCCTTGAGGTGTTGGGCAGTCTCTATCTTGCCTATGACCTGTTGGGTGGACAGCACGGTCCGTTGCGGCTGATCACCCGCGCGGTAACGTATTCCGTGGTCTTCGGCGTCGGCTATGGGATTGGCCTTGGTCCTTTTTTTGGTTTAGCCGCCGGTATTACGACCGGCATTACTTTGTCGATTGAGTTCAATCGAGCCGCTCGTGGGCTCGATCATTACCCGCTGCCCTGGGAAATGTTGTTCTCTGCCATTCGCGGATTCGGCTTCGGAGCGGGACTGTACCGGACTTTGGGATTGGGATTCGCAGTCGCATTTGCCGGTCTCATCACGGCCGGACAAACCGTCGCTTACCTTCGTGGCATGCGTCCAGCGATGGATTATGCGGCGTCTCGTCGCCCGCGCCTTACGCGGCGGCAGTTTTGGGGAACGGTCGTCCGCAGCGTCGGCTACATTGCCACAGCCCTGATCTGCAGCGCCTTCATTCATCACGTGGATCATGCCTGGTCTTTTGCAATCCGCGTAGGACTGGTGACGGGAATCGTCACTGGTGTAGGGGTAACCATCAATCCGTATATCGAATATTATGCGGACAGCCTTCCCGAGAGACGGCTTGGGGTATTCGGCATTGGACTCATTCTTTGCGGCTTTGCGATGCAGTCTCTGCAGTATTGGCTAGCTCTGTTGGATGTGCGGCTGAGTTAGTTGCCGATTCGCGTAGAACCAAAACCATCAAAGATCACGCTCGAAGATGGAGAAGACGCCTATCAGTATTCACCGTTTCTACCAGTGGTGGGTCTCCACGACTGGAGAGTCGGGGTCGGCGGCTTTGGTTTCCTCGGCGTGGATCTTGCCATCGTTTTCGGCGTAGAAGGAGCGATGCTGCGCGTCGAGCATCTTGGGCGTCATGGCGAGGACGAAATTGTCTCTCTTGCTTTTGAACCCGACCGTGTAGTCGCCGCGATCGGGATTCACCATGCGCTGGGTGAAGGTTCCGCTGTGAACCAACTGGGTGAGCGAGGTGGCGTAGTGGCCGTAGTGCTTGTTAAACCCCACCTGGGCGCGCATGACGACCCGCATGTAGGCCAGCGCGGCGGATTCGGAGTCAGAGCGGGCCGGATCGCCGTGGTACTTGGGCTGGTAGACCGGACCCGATGGGGGTGCGGTTTGAGCTGGGGGAGCTGGGGGCGTGGAGTCCTGCGCAGATAATGTGCAGGCGAACAGCACGGTCGCGGCGAGAGTGGCCACGAGATGCGCTGATAGTTTTTTCCAGGCAGATGCGCGAACGGTGCTGCGAGTGTTCAAGCCAGTAGTGATGCGAGTAGACATGCGAACGAGTTCTCCGGGGTTTCTTAGGTTACCTGCGGGGACGTGATGGGAATGTCCACGTGATCCGCGGGAACTTCGACTGCCAATTCTGAGTCTAAGCTAATTTTTCCATGTTACTCCCGTAATTTCCCTTCGGTCACCTTCTCTTTGCATCGTGATGAATTATCACTATGCTGGATACAAGAATCCAACCCTACAGGGAAAACTATGAAAGCAGCAGTTGCCAGAAAACCAGTAATCAAAATCGCGGTGGTGGAAAGCGATCCATTGCGCTTTGTCGGATTCCGCGCGTTGTTCGACTCTGAGCCCGAGTTCGAACTCATCTCCGCGGGACTGCCCGAGATCAGCATGTTGCAAGGAGTGGATCTCATCCTGCTCGGCAACCGCAACGGTCAGAACCTGTTCGACGTGATGGCGAGCCTGAAGGCGACGCGGCCGGATTTGCGGATCATCGTGACCGGTTCCGGAATCGACGAGGAAACCATTCTGAAGGCTATCGCGTCAGGAGCCAAAGGTTACGTCGACGAGGCCGCCACGCCAGCGGAATTTGCGCAGGCGATTCGCATTGTGAATCAGGGATCGGTGTGGGCGCCGCGGAGAGTTTTGTCGATGTTCATCGAACGCGTGTCGTCGTCGCCGGGGCGGATTTTTCCGGCGGGCCGGGTGACGTTTACCGATCGCGAGAAACAAGTGCTGGAGATGCTGGTGGCGGGCCGTTCCAACAAAGAGATTGGCGGTCAGTTAGGCATCGAAGAACGCACCGTGAAAGCGCACGTCGCGAAACTGATGCGCAAGGTGGGCGTGCAGAACCGGATTGCGTTGTCGGTGCATGCCATTACGCACTCGCTGGTGACGGCGAAGTAAGGCAGCTGTCAGCCATCAGCTTTCAGCTGTCAGCTAGAACATCCGAGCGGCGAGCTGTGGGTGATGAGTAGACCGAACCTGGTTGCCATTGCACGCAGCTCACCGCTCGAAGCTCTTGATCGTAACTTCGGGGCACTTACCTTCGTAATCTTGTGGGGTTTGAGGGTGCGCGGCATACTCGCCTCACCTACCACAGAACCTGGGAGACGGGGTTGAGAGTGGCGATTAGGGTCACTACTTTCAGCCCCGCATTTTTTTGTCTCCACCATCCTTCCCATCCTTAGATTTGCCCTCTTGCTCATCTTTTGGACGATTGTGGCCTCAAGCTCATCTATCCAGATTGAGTCACGGAAACATCAGCCCGCACATTTCCGGCCGGAACTTCATTTACAATTTAGGGCACTGGTTCCCAGTCAAATCCTTGTGTGGTGAGGACGCATGAAAAAACTCTTGCTGTTGACCCTGATGGCGTCGCTTTGCAATGCTGCCTTTGCAGCAGACGACCAGCCGAAAGAATCCAAGGCTTCCGATCGCGTGCAGGCGGCGGGCGATGTGCTGAATGAAATCGAGTCGGCGCCGGATTCCGGCATTCCCCAGGAGGTTTTGGGGAGAGCGGAGTGCGTGGCGGTGGTCCCGTCCATGCTGAAGGGCGGGTTCATTGTGGGCGCGAAGTACGGGCGCGGGCTGGCCAGTTGCCGCACCCCGAAGGGCTGGAGCGCGCCGGCGTTCTTCACCATCACCGGCGGCAGCGTCGGATTTCAGATCGGCGGGCAGGCGGTCGACCTGGTGATGCTGATCATGAATAACGACGGGATGCAGCATTTGCTGTCGAGCCAGTTCGCGCTGGGTGCGGACGCGTCGGTGGCCGCGGGTCCGGTGGGCAGACATGCCGAGGGCAACACGGATTGGAAGATGCGCGCCCAGGTGCTGACGTATTCGCGCGCCCGGGGAGTGTTTGCCGGCGTGACCCTGAACGGAGCGGTGGTGAAGCAGGACAAGGACAGCACGCGCGAGTTCTACGGGCACATGTTGAGTTCGAAAGCGGCGCTGACCGGCGAAGTGGATCCGCCGCCGGCGGCGAATGCCTTTCTGACCACGCTGGCGAAGTGGGCGCAGGAGGCGGCGAAGTAAGAAGGCAGGGGTCAGGGGGCTAGGGATTCGTGTCCAGCCCTGATCACTGAACCCTGTTCACTGGCCCCTGATCCCCGACCCTCGACCCCTGATGCGGCGGAAACTTGAATACGCGGCGGCCTGGCCGTTCATAAAAATTCTGGGTCTGATGCCGCGCCCCCTGGCGCGAGCGTTCGCGATTGGCCTGGCACAGATGGTTTATCTGCTGCACGGGCGGTTGCGACGCGTGGGCATGCGCAATCTGGAGCTGGCGTTTCCTGAAAAAACTAAGGCGGAACGGAAGCGCATTCTACGCAGGGAGTTCACTTCGCTCGGTCGGCAGCTCGCCGAACTGTGTCAGTTTCCCAAGTACACGATCGCGAATGTCGATCAGGTTGTGGTCTACGAAAATTTTGAGAACTACGAACGGGCCAAGGCGCGCGGCAAAGGCGTCCTGCTGTTCGCCGGACATTTTGGCGGGTGGGAGCTTTCGTCTTTCGTGCTCTCCATGCATGGGCACTGGATGCACGTGATCATGCGCGGCATGGACAACGAGTATCTCAACCGCATGGTGCTTTACTACCGGACGATGCATGGCAACAAGGCGGTCGACAAAGATGAATTTGTGCGCGGGCTGCTGTCGGCGATGAAGAAGGGCGAAGTCGTGGGAATGCTGATTGATACGAATATGACTCCGCCGCAGGGGATCTTTGTGAATTTCTTTGACATCCCGGCCTGCACGGCGAGTGGGATGGCGCGGATCGCTCTGCGCACCGACGCGGCGGTAGTTCCGACGTTCACGATTTGGGATGGGGAGCTGGGAAAATATCGGCTGCGATTGGACCCGGCGCTGGAATTGATTCGCACCGGCAACCTCGAGGCCGACATCGCCGCGAATACGCAAATGTTCACCAAGGTGATCGAGGATTATGTGCGGAAGTTTCCGGAGCAGTGGCTGTGGGTGCATCGGCGGTGGAAGACGCGTCCGGAGGGGCAGCCGGGTCTGTACTGAGACTGGGAACCAGAAATATGGAGTGTTTCCGCGCGTGGACACGATGCGGCGAAACCGGACACAACAAACCCTCCGGCACAAACTGTTTCCATTGGGAGAAACGCCTTATCCGCGTTCGAAGTTGGTAACCGATATGCGACTGTTCCGTCCATCCGTCTGAGGGACACGTGCATGCAGACCTTGCTACAGGACTTCCGCTTCAGCCTCCGGCAACTGTTCAAGAATCCGGGATTCACGCTGACCGCAGTCGTCTCGCTGGCGCTGGGCATTGGCGCGACCACGGCGGTTTTCAGCGTGGTCTACGCGATCCTGATGAATCCCTATCCGTACGCCGCCTCCGACCGCATGATCCACATGCGGTTGCTCGACGATTCGCAGCAGCCACGAGGCTTTGGGCTGACCGGCGCGCAGTGGCAGCAGATTCGGAAGTCGCCAGTCGTCGAAGACGCGTTCATGGAAGATGATTGGAACCTCAGTGTTACCGGGAAAGATCTGCCAGAGGATGTGCAAGGCGTCTACCTGACCTCCAACGGCTTCGCTTTTCTGGGGGTTCCGCCCGCGCTGGGGCGGGGATTGATTCCTTCCGACGCGATCGATGGCCAGGAGCCGCAGCCGGTCGCGGTGCTGAGTTACAAATTCTGGCAGCGTCATTTCAACGGGGACCCGGCGGTGTTGGGCCAGAACCTGCAACTTGTCCGCAAGAATTACACCATCGTAGGGGTGGCCGGTCCACGGTTTACCTGGGGGGATGGTGATGTCTATCTCCCGCAAAAAGTGACGCAGGATCCCACGAAGGCCTTCTACGTCGGGGTTCGGCTGAAACCGGGCGTGACCCACGAAGCCGCCAACGCCGCTTTGCAACCGATGATCGAGCAGTTCGCCAAGGAAACGCCCAAGAATTTTCCCTCGGATCATTTCCGGCTGCACGTGGTTGGGCTGAATGAACAGTTTGTTCACGACCTCGGTGGAACGTTGTATCTGCTATTCACCGCGGTCGCGCTGCTGCTCGCGATCGGGTGCGGAAACGTGTCGATCCTGCTGCTGGCGCGGGGTACAGCGCGTCAACATGAATTCGCGGTGCGCACGGCGATTGGCGCGAGCCGGGGCCGCATCATCCGACAACTGCTGACCGAGTCGTTGCTGCTTTCGTTGACCGGGGCCGCGCTGGGCGTGCTGCTGGCGTACCGGGCGCTCGCCCTCATCGTTGAGTTGCTGCCGAAGTATTCCTTCCCGCATGAGGCGTCGATCCAAATTAATGTGCCGGTCCTGGCCTTCAGCGTGGGGGTTGCCCTGTTTACCGGGATTCTGTTCGGCCTGTGGCCGGCATTGCAGCTTTCGCGGCCCGAGGTCAGCCAGGTGATGCAGTCCAGTACGCGCAAGATTGCGGGCGTAGTGCACGGGCGGACGACCCACGGCATTCTGACCGCCGCGCAGGTCTCGCTGACGCTGGTGATGTTGGCCGGAGCGGGTGCGGCGATGGAGGGATTTCTGCGCCTCATCCACACCCCCCTCGGCTATGACCCGCACAATGTGATGTCGGTGGGAATCCCGGTGCATGACGGCGCGTATCCGACGTGGGAGGCGCGGAAAGCGTACTTCGAGCAGCTGCGAAGTAAGGCGGCCACAGTTCCCGGCGTAACCATGGCCGCGATCTCAAGCAATGCGACGCCTCCGTCGAATGGGTGGCAGACCAGTGTCGAGATTCTCGGCAGGGCGCAGCGCGACGGGCAGAAAATCCGCGTCAACTTTGTAAGCCAGGGATATTTTCCGATCCTGCGAATTCCGCTGGCGCAGGGAAGAATTTGGGACGAAACGGAAAATCACAATGCCGCGCACGTGGCCGTCATCAATCAGACGATGGCGAAACTCTACTTCCCGAATGGCGATGCGTTACAGCACTCTCTGCGAGTCCCAGAGGCGAAGGACGCGCCGCCCTACGTCACGACTGCGTCGGGTTCCGACACCTGGTTGCAGATTGTGGGCATCGTTGCCGACAAACGCGATGATGGGTTGAGAAATCCGATCCTGCCCGAGGTGTTCGTCCCCTACACGCTGTCGATGCGGGTATGGACGCAGATTCTGGTGCGGTCGGAAGTGAAACCGCTGTCCCTGCTGCATGCCGTGGGACAGCAAGTAAACTCTATCGATCCCGAGCAACAGATCAGCGGGGATGTCCAAGATCTCGACCACTGGATCACGGGCCAGCAGGAATACCAGCAGGAACAACTGGTGGCGTGGTTGTTCGGCGCATTTGCGCTACTGGCGCTGGCTCTGGCGGCGGTGGGTCTGTATAGCGTCGTCTCTTATTCGGTCGCGCAGCGCACCAACGAGTTTGGCATTCGTATGGCGCTGGGCGCGCAGCGGATGCACGTATTGCGGATCGTGTTCGCATCCACCGTAACAAGCGTGGGTAGCGGGATCGCGGTCGGCATTCTCCTGACGCTGGCGCTCCATAAAGTTCTGGCGCGCTGGGGTGAGGGCAGTTCGCGCGACCCACTGGTCCTGCTGGTGGTGACTGCTCTATTGAGTCTGGTCGCGGCGATTGCGTGCTCCGGGCCGGCGCGAAGAGCGGTGAAGGTCGATCCGATGACGGCGCTTCGGTACGAGTAAAGAGCGCGCGATCATAGCTCGCGATCATGCCTCGCGATCATGCCTCGCGATCACTGACGCGCCGTGTTCGCTTCACGAATTTATCTGGATCAACCAGCCGATCATCAGCAAGGCAATGTCGGCGGCGATGGCGAGTGCAAGCGCCAGGGCGAATCGCGTGCCGGCCTGCTTGCTGGCGGCTGGCACTTCGCCGCGCTTGCAAACGATGGTGTCGGCCCAGCCGTCGCCGAGACGCTTTTGTTGCGGATCGCGGCGCATCACGAAGTAGGCGACGAGTCCGAAGACCATCGCATCCACAAAAAAGCAGAGTTCCCGCAGGATGGCTGATGTGGGGCGGCAGGGCGAGCCGTCGTCCTGAATGACCTGCATGGACAGCAGAAGTTTGCCGGGCGTGCTTCCATGGACGCTGGTGCAGATCACATGGAAGGCGATCCAGCCCAGGATCGCGGCAGCCGTGCTAATCATGGTGTGTTGTGAGATCCGTTGCAGAATCCAGGCCGGGGGTCGACCTCCAGCAGCAATGGCCAAAAGCAAAGCGAACAGCATTCCGGCCACGAACCCAGCGACATAGTGAACCATCAGGTCGATCACGCGAGCGACAAGACGAATCCAGAACGGCATGCCTTGAAAGCCGGTCAGCGGCTCGGCATATCCGGCGAAGGATGGGATGGCGTTGGCGGAGAAGGAGAGGTTCGCGTTGGGGGTGGTGCTTGCCGTGGAACTGACGTGCGCGTCGAATTCGTCGAACTTCGTTTCGAACTTTGATTCTAACTTTGTTTCGAACTTCGCCTCGAACTTCACGCGATAGTAATTGGCGCCGGCTTCGCCGCGCTTACCTCGACCCCAGCCCGGACGCAGGCGATAAAACGCTTCCACCTGCTCGACCCAATCCGCCCAGTCCGATAGGCTGATAACCCTGACCGGCGACTGGGGGGCGAAGCCGAATACGTTGTCGAGCGCAGAGCCGAGTTCGGGTTGCTTGGAGTCTTTCGCGAATCCAACCACCAGGCCACCGCGCTCGGCAGCGACTTGGGCTGCAACTTTCCAGAACTCATTGACTGTGGGCATAACCGGTTAGTTTGCGTGGTGGCCAAACATCGTAACGGCGCGCTGCCTGCCCGGTCAATCGGGGTTGGATTCTCGGGCGGTGGCCCTAGTCAGAGGGCTTCGCTCTTGTCGAGGTCCACTCTCATGCGCCTCTTCCGGTAAAATTGAATCTTCCTATGAATACCTTTGAACAAATCGCTGAACGGGAGCGGCAGTTCCTGCTGCAGACTTATAACCGGTATCCGGTCGTACTCACTCGGGGCAAGGGTGTGTTTCTTTGGGACATCGAGGAGAAAAAGTATCTGGATTTTGTTTCGGGGCTGGGGGTGAATGCGCTGGGGCACGCGCATCCTCGGATCGTGAAGGCGATCCGGGAGCAGGCGGCGAAGATTGTGCATGTGTCGAATCTTTACTACCACGAGTATCAGGGGCCGCTGGCGGAGAAGTTATGCGGGCTGTCCGGACTCAACCGAGCGTTTTTTTCTAACAGCGGTACGGAAGCGATCGAGGGGGCGATCAAGCTGGCGCGGCTGGCGGGACATCGCGCGGGCGGAGAATCAAAGAGCCGGCTGGTTGCGCTGGACGGGTCGTATCACGGGCGAACTTTCGGAGCGTTGTCTCTTACCGGGCAGGACAAGCATCGCAAGGGATTTGAACCGCTGCTCGAAGATGTGACGTTTGTGAAGCAGAACGACATCGAGGGGCTGCGGGCGGCAATCAACGACAATGTGTGCGCGATCGTGCTGGAGCCGATTTTTGGTGAAGGCGGAATCTACGAATGCTCGGTGGAATTTCTGCAGGAGTGCCGGGCGCTGGCCGATCGCCACAAAGTGGCGCTGATCTTTGACGAGATTCAATGCGGGCTGGGGCGTACGGGAACGATTTTTGCGTTTCAGAGTTTTGGAGTGATTCCGGACATTGTGGCGATTGCCAAGCCGATTGCGGCGGGGCTGCCGCTGGGGGCGTTCATCGCGAAGGAAGAATTTGCGACCGCGATTTCGCCGGGGCAGCATGGGACGACGTTTGGCGGAGGTCCGTTGGCGTGTCGCGTCGCGCTGGAATTCCTGGCGATCGTCGAAGAAGAGAAGCTGCTGGAGAACGTCAACAAAGTTGGGGCGTACTTGCAGCAGGAACTGAAGGGGCTGGTGGAGAAACGCGCGGCCGCGACGGGAGTGCGCGGACGGGGATTCATTCAGGGGATTCAGCTGGAGATTCCGGCGCGTCCGATTGTGGATGCGGCGCTGGCCGAGGGCGTGCTGTTCAACAGCACGCAGGATACGGTGGTGCGGTTCCTGCCTCCGTTCTTGATGGAAGAGAAGCATGTGGACAAGGGGATTCGGGTGTTGAAGAAATTGTTGGGGAAGAAGCGGAAGGCAGCGTAGGCGGCTTCCGGCGATGCGAGCGTGCGGGTTAGAGTTGTGGCTGAGTGAGAAATCAAACGTCCCAGACTATGGCACCGGAAGCCGGCAGCCGAGAGCCGGAAGCCGAAATAAAAACGGGGAGCCGAAGCTCCCCAAGTGAAGCGACAGAGGCGTTATTTCACTTAAGTAGGAATCCAGCTGGGGTGAAAGAGTTGTCCTCAGTGCCGGAAGATTTTTTGCGATTGCGATGACGATGAGTGAGATTCAGGAAATTCCGGCGGGCGCTGTTACTTACCCTGTCCCTTCCACGGATGCGGGCGTGGAAGAGTGCTGGATGGATTTCGATGGGGCGCGGATGCGGTACTTGCGGGCGGGGTCGGGGCCAGCGTTGATTCTGTTGCATGGGCTGCTGGGGTATTCGTTTTCCTGGAGATATACGCTGCCGGCGCTGGCGCCTTATGCGACCGTGTATGCGCCGGATATGCTGGGGGCAGGATTTTCGGACCGGCCGCGCGGAATCGACCACTCGATGCGGGGGACGGCGCTGCGGATGCTGCGGTTTGTTGAAAAGCTGGGGATGACGTCGTTCGATTTGCTGGGGACCTCGCGGGGCGGGGCGGTGGCCATGGCGATGGCTGCGGAATGCATCGGTGCAAGCAACTCCGCGCCACGGGTTCGGCGGTTGGTGCTGGCGTGCCCGGTGAATCCTTACTCTTCGCATGGGAAATGGCTGGCGCCCTTTCTCGGCAGCCGCGTGGGCGCGACCATGTTTCGTGCCGTCATGGGGATCAGCCGCATGGATTTTATGTATTCTTTCTGGCACGGGCGCCTCTACGGCGACCGCGGCAAGATTCCTCCCGGGACTCTCGAGGGCTATAAAGCGCCGCTGGCGATTCCGGGATTGTTCGAACATGGGTTGGGTATTGTCAGTACCTGGAGTGACGATCTTCGGGAACTGGAGTCGCTGCTGCCGAAGTTGGCGGCGATTCCGACGCTGCTGATGTGGGGAAGCAAGGATCCGGCGGTGTATGTTTCGTCGATGGAGCCGCTGGCGCGGCATTTTGCGAAAGTGCAGACGGTGGTGTTTCCGGGGGTGGGGCACTTGCCGTATGAGGAGTGTCCGGAAGAGTTCAACCGGGCGCTGATTGGGTTTCTGAGACAATAGAATCTCGGCAGACCGCTCGCGGGCGGGTGCGGGGACGAGACGTCCCCGCGACAGCCGGCGGGACGCCGGCGCTACTTAACTTCAAATACGAAAAATCATGACCCACGCCATTCTCGACTTTTTGCGGAATGCGGTGGTGCACTACGGTTATTGGGCCGTGGCGGCGGCGCTCCTGCTGGAGAATGCCGGAGTGCCCGTGCCGGGAGAGACGGTTCTACTGCTGGCGAGTTTCCTGGCCTATTCCGAGCACGAGTTGCAGCTTCAGTGGATCATTGTGGTGGCGACGATCGCGGCCACGGTCGGCGACAATCTTGGATTTGCCTTGGGCCACTACGGCGGGCGTCCGGTGCTGGCGCGCTATCAGGCGTTTTTCAGAATTCAGGATGCGACCATCGCGCGCGGAGAAGGCATGTTCGCGCGCTACGGCGCGCTGACCATCTTTTTTGCGCGCTTTGTGTTCGGGTTGCGAATCATTGCGGGACCGTTGGCCGGTGTGTTGCGGATGCCGTGGCGGAAATTCGGGATCTTCAACTTCCTGGGCGCGGGGCTGTGGGTGACGGTGATTTCTGGGGCTGGTTATTTATTTGGACAACATTTCCACCGGCTGGAGCGGGATCTTAAACGCTTCGACCTGGCAGTTGCGATTGCGGTGCTGCTGGGGTTGGCATTTCTGTGGTGGCGCAAGCGGCGGGAAAATGACGGAGCATCTTCCGAGTAACCTTTTGCACAGGGAGAGGGCTTGCGTCAGCGACTATACTGTCCGGGTCTCGCGGGCGGGCTCGACGTCCAGAGGTAAAGAATTGTCCGCGAGCGTGGAATGAAACAAACCGGTTGCGTCCGAGCCGGAATTCGGACGAGGAGGAATACATGAAGAAGATTGGGTTCTTGACTCTGCTGATCATGGCAACACTTCTCTTTACGCTGGCCTTCCCGGCGGCGGCAGCCGGACCGAAAGCGCCGGCGGCTCCAGCGCCCGCAGTCGTGGCACCGGCAGCGCCGGCTGTTGTAGCCCCAGTGCCGGAACGGCATCCGCATATCGACGAAGCCCTGGAGCACATGCGGCAAGCCAAGCATGAACTGGAAATCGCCGAACACGATTTCGATGGGCATCGCGCCAAGTCGATTGACCACCTCGACCGGGCGATCCACGAAGCCGAAATCTGCATGGGTATGCACTAAAGATTCCGCAAGAGATTCCGCAAAGGCAGCGTCCAAGGACGCTGCCTTTTTTGTCTCTAATTTCGTTCCAGCTGGTCGAGGTTAGTCCCGGTGGAAAGTAAAGCCGATGGAAGCGCCCAGGCGCAGAACGTTGTCGGAGTGAAATTCGGAGTTATCGAAGATGTGGTAGAAGTTGGCCTCGGGGCGGATAAAGAGTCTCCGCCACAGCATGTAGCGGATCTCGGCACCGGCGTGCACCAGGAAGTGATTGCTGTTCACGCTGGCGGCGCAACCCGCGAAATTGCAGCTGCCGTACTGCGTGTAGAAAAGCAGGCTCTCACCGCCCGGACCGGCCGTGAAGTCCACACGGGTCCTCTTGGCGAAGCGGGCCGGAAACACTCCGGTGATGCGGGGCACGTAAACGGCGTTGAAGTCATAGAGGAGGGGACGGTAGGGTTGAAAGGCGTTGTAGAAATCCCGCTTGTAGCGAAAGGCGAGTTCGGCGCTGTAGCCGAAGCGGTTCTTGTAGGTGCGCTCGATGCTGACGTTGGGGTAGAGTCCGCCCTTCTCCGGAGGCGGCAGGAAAGCCAGGGAAGCGCTCGTGTTTTTCGTGGAGAACAGAGTGCTGCCACCGACGGCGACGTCAAATTGCTGGGCATGGGCGAAGGCGGAGGACAGAACGAGCGCGGACACGGACAACAGCAGCGCGGATTTCACTAGTCTTGGCGCAAACCCTCTCAGCGCAAACTTTCTCAATACAGCCCCCTTGTCATTGTCATTGGCTCAGGATTCTGGGATGCAACCGCGGGCAGATTGGTGGGTCCGGCCTGGCGATGCGATCGCGAAATGGGGCGAAGGGGAAAACCTGGCAGTCGGAACTGACCTGCTGCAGATTGCCTGCCCCTGAAAACCCAACTCGCGACCGCCTGCCCAAACCAGAATCTAGTCAGGACCGATAGTGTATCCGATCGAGGCTCCGACGCGGACGACGTTGCCGGAACTGAAGACGTCGGTGTTGTTCACGATGTGGTAGTAGCGAGCCTCGGGGCGGACGAAAACATGTCCCCAAACGTAGTAGCGGATGCCGGCGCCGACGTCCACCAGGAAGTGATTGCTACTGGTGTAATTGTTGCAGGTGAAACTGTTGGTGCAGAAGGGCAGATAGAAGCGAGTCGTCTGCCAGCCGATGCCGGCCACAAGGTCAGCGCCGACCTTTTTGCTGATGCGCGGCTGGTAAACCCCGTTGAAATCAAACAGAATCGGGCGGTAGGGCTGCCCCCCGGTTGGGCCATAGACTCCCTGGCCTGCCCTCCAGTCGGCGTCGAAGCCGATGCCGAGGCGCTTGTGGAAGATGACATCCGCGCCGAGGTTTATGTAGAAACCTCCCTTTTCGGGACACAATCCGGTTGCCGGGTCACACGATCCAGACGACACCAGGGTGCCGCCTCCGAACGCCGCATCCCCTTGTTGTGCCTGAGCCAAGCAGGCTAGGAAGAAGAATCCACTCATGACTGCGAGCAGGGCTGTCTTTCTCAAGAGAACCTCCTGTAATTGATGGTTCGATGGCGATAAGATGCCACCGGCAAAGCATTTGGATGCAGGTGCATGGATGACCTTTTAATCATAGTTTTAACCGCGGCAGAATTCAATTGCGGGGGGCCACGGTTGCTGACTTTGCCACCCGGATCGCGGAGCAAAGGGTGACCTCCGCGGAATTAAACCCGCCGCCGGGGAGCAAGTTGCGCGCGCCGAAGCGCGGGAGGGACGCTCCCGCCGCGATAACCGGCGAGGCCTGCCCAGAGCGGAGCCGAAGGGACGGGCGTTACAAAATGGGGGAAATTATCGTTTGGACGAGCCGCTGCCTCCGCCGCGCAACACGTGGTCGATGGCGATGGGGCCGCCGCCGAAGAAGATCAGGGCCATGGCCAGGGAGGCGGCGGCCAGGGGAAACTCATATCCGGGACGGTCGGGGGATCCGATAAGTCCATTGTGCAAGTGTACTTTCCAGATGGCGACAGCCAGGTCGATGCAAACGGCGAAGGCGGCCGGGCGCGTGAAAAAGCCGGCGAGGATAAGTAACCCGCCAATGAACTCGGTGAAAGAGGAGACGTAGCCCAGCCACGCCGGCAGGCCGAGGCCGGCGACGAACTGGGCATGGTGGTGCAATCCACCAAAAACCTTGTGATAGCCGTGAGCGACCATGATGGCGCCCAGAGCCAGGCGCATGAGAAGAAGGGCAAGGGGCTGCAGACGATCGAGATAGCGCAAGTGGGTTCCTCCGAAAAATACTCCAGAATCGGAAATAGATTACAGCAGAGAGCCGCGACCAGGAAGTGAAGCAGCTAATCCCAGAAAACGATTGCGCCCGCCGCCCGATGTTTGATAACGTGTGTCCGCCGCAGGCTGCCAGTCTTGGGCACTTCCGAGGTGCACAATTTGAGCTCCTTGCCGGCAATCTCACTCGTAAAACTGGGCCCTGGAAGGCGATCGGAACCGTCTCGCCCGCCCACTGCTTGTCAGGTCTGCGCAAGCGATGGCCGGGTGAAATCTATGTTTAGGAGTTTGCGATGAGTTTCCTGATGAATCAAAGTGGTCTGAGGAAGTACGGTTTGCTGGCGGTGCTGATGGTGGTTCCGGCGTTCCTGATTGCCCAGCACAAAACCGCTCCGGCTCCGCATAGCGCTCCGGCGCCCCATGCCAGCGCTCCAGCCCACACCTCGATGCCGAGTCACGCGTCAACCCCTGCCCAGCACTCGACGCCCAGCCACAGCAACACGGCAACCACGACGCACACGGGTACGACCACACATACAGGTACCACGACCCACACGGCCACGGGCACAACTGCGCACACGGGTACGACGACACATACGGGAACGACAACGCACGCCGGCACAACGACGACGCACACGGGAACGACCACTCACACCGGTACGACGACCCATGCGGGCGGCACGACCACGCATACGGGCACGACCACTCACACAGGCACGACCACCCACACGGCAACGACGAGTCACACCGCGCCCGGGCATACGGTTGCGCTGAAGGGCGGCGGGTCGGCGAGCGTCCGGCCGAACGGGCAGATCCGCTCGGTCAACCGGAATGGCATGCACATTGAGCACAACCTGCACGGCGGACGCACGATTGTCAGAGAGCACAACGGCGCGCGCATCGTGAGCACGGGACGGCATGGCGGGTACGTACAGCGCGCGTATGTCACGCGCGGCGGACGTTCCTATTATTCGCGGACGTATTACTACCACGGCGGCTATCGGTCGGGCGTTTATCGCGGCTACTACTGGGGAGGACATCCCTATTACGGCTACTATCACCCCTATTATTTCGGAGTGGGATATTACGGGTGGGCGTATAACCCCTGGCCGGCGCCGGTGTATTGGGGATGGGGATGGGGCGGAGCGCCGTGGTACGGGTACTACGGCGGATATTTCGCGCCGTATCCGGTATACCCGTCAGCGGCATTCTGGCTGACGGACTATCTGATCGCGGCGAATCTGCAGGCGGCTTATGCGGCGCAGGCGGAAGCCAACGCAGCGGCCGAGGGCGCGAACAATGCGGCTCCGTCGGATAATCAAGTGGCCAGCAATGGAGGGGGAGCGGCGCCGAGCGCTCCCGTGGCGCTTTCGCCGGAAGTGAAGCAGGCGATTGCGGACGAAGTGAAGGCGCAGATTGCAGCTACGCAAGCGGACGCCGCCAAAGCGGGTTCCGCTTCATCCTCAGCCTCGGCGGGTGGTGGGCAAGCGGCGAGCGGGGAAGTGCCTCCGGCGCTGGATCCAGCGCGGCGCACGTTCGTGGTTTCGGATGATGTGGCCGTCGTTGCCGACGGTCAGGAATGCTCGTTGACGCAGGGCGATGTGATCACCCGGCTGACCGACACTCCAGATGCGGACCAGAAAGTGAATGTCAGCATCGCCAGCAGCAAGAAGACTGATTGCGCCGCGGGCAAAACCGTGGCGGTTGCAGTCGACGACCTGCAGGAAATGCAGAACCACTTCCAGGAGCAGATCGACGAGGGCATGAAGACCATGGCTGCCAAGAGCGGAACCGGCGGCTTGCCGAAGGCTCCGGACACTAAAACGGTTGCTTCCGATGTTCCGCCGCCTCCGCCGGATAAGACTGCCGGCAAGACGCTCGAGGATCAGGACGCGGACGCCGACAAAACCGAGGCGGATGTGAAAGCCGAGGCTGGATCGGGCGGCGGCGGCTCGCACTAAATTTTCGCCGCGGGTTCGGTCTGGCGGTTCAATAAATTGCCTGAGCAGCGTCATCCGCTGGGTGACGCTCCCCGGCATGTTTCTGAAGAATTTATTCCCGAGTTGGTTGTTCTTGGGTTGTTCTGAGTGCTGGTTCCCGAAACAAAATCCGATTGCCACATTCATGCCCGGCATTGGGCAGATCTTGAGAAGGAGAATTCCGGCCATGGGGCACAAGTTTGAAAGCAAGCTCGAAATCAAGTTCGGAAGATTTTTTCCTGCAATCGTGGTTGGGTTATGCGCCACGATCTTCCCAATTTCGCACGCAGCCGCACAGGCCGTTTCTTTGCAAGAGCAGCTTGTTGCCCAGTACAAGTACGTAAAGATGGGATCGGACACCAGCGGGTATTCTGTGGTGGAGGAAGGGACCCTGCTAGCCCTGCAGAAGGGCGGGGTTCTGGGTGTGCCTTATTCCGACAAAGCGTCGCTCGTCAACAAGTATGAAGGCGGGGTGGTGCACGGTCCGAGCGGCTTGATGGTGTCAGGCAAGAAGGCGCTGCTGGGACATTTCTCCCAGACCGCTTCCCAGGGACAGACCACGAAATTGTTCGCCAAGGGCGACAAGGTATACGCGACGAAGATTGACGTCAGCGTGGAGAAGGATACGGTAACGATGGGCATCGTGTCTTGCGATACCTGCAACAAGACCGATCCACCGACCTACAACAAGGCGAACATTGTGTTCGTGTTCCCCAAGGGATCGCTGGCGAATGCCAGTGCCGGTGCGGTCGAGGACACGATCGGGCAGTTGCTTTCCATCAGCGAAGACTCGCAGGATCAGGCTGGCGGCGATCAGAAGGGCGGAGACCAGCAACAGGGCGCGGATCAACAGGGCGGTGGACAACAGGCGCAACAACCCGCACAGCAGGCCGAGCCCCAGACCATTGAAAAGGGACAGACCACCGATCAGGTGCAAGGCTCCCTGGGCAAGCCCGACAAGATCGTCAACCTCGGAACCAAGCAGATCTGGGTCTACAAAGATCTTAAGGTCACGTTTGTGAACGGGAAAGTTTCGGACGTTCAGTAAGGAAGTGCAGTAAGCACGCGTGTGGCTGCGTGGCCCCGCGCGACTGATCGGACTCGCACGGTAAGAGTCTGTAGCACTGCCGCCACCAGGAGGATTCCATGCGCTGGGCCCGCCACTTTCGTTTGGTAGCGGTGCTTTTCGCAGCCGTGGCGATCACGGCCATCTTCAAGCCTTGCATCGTGTATGCGCAGGCTCCCGTAAGCTTGCAAGATCAGCTCAGTGCGCAATACAAGACCGTCAAGATAGGCCCGGATGGAGAGATTGCAGGCGATCCCGGCACTCTGATGGTGATCCAGAAAAGCGGAATCATCGCCGTACCATTTCAAGCGGTGGCGTTGTGTCCGGCTAAATTCAAGGACAATGTTCTTCACCTTTCCGTCGGTTTTTGCGCCGGGATGATGCAGTCGGTTTCCGGACATTTTCCGAAAGGGGCCAAAGTCTACCCGGCCAAAGTCGATGTCAACCTGGGCAAGGCCAAGATATCGTTTCAGGTGGTGGGCTGTAAGGTGTGCAATCACTCCGATCAGGCCTTCCCCAGCAAGGCCGAAGTAGTGTTCGAGTTTGCCAAAGGGTATTTGGAGCAAGCCAGCGCCAGCCAGGTGGAAGATGTCATCGGACAAGTGTTCACCATCACCACCGAGGAAGAGCAGCAGGCGCAGAGCGGCGGAGATGCGGACCAGCAACAATCAGCGCAACCCGCACCACCCGCGGAGCAGCCCCAAGCGGAGCCGCAGACGATTCAATTGGGCATGACGACCGACCAGGTGCAGGCGGCTTTAGGCAAGCCGGAAAAAATCTTCAACGTGGGCAGCAAGCAGATCTACACCTACAAAGACGTGAAGATCACGTTTATGAACGGCAAAGTTTCTGATGTGCAATGAGGTGTGCAGTGAGATGTGCAGTGATTTTGGTGCAGTTAAGCTTCGTGGAGTAACAATGTGCCGCTGGAAAGTCGCGCAGTTAAACCCTTGCAAATGCTGCAGGTTGAGCGAGCGACATAGTACCTCCGTACCGTGCCTAGTACTTCAGTTACCTGACACAGCGTGACCTGTCCTCTTCTGGGCGCTAAATACTCCTAATAGTACCTGCAAGACAATACACCACAATATATAGATTTCGCTCCGAACGCACAAATCCCCGAATTCCAAGAAATGGGCAGAAAACCCAAAGAAACGCGGAGATTCGCTCCGAGCCGGGGTTTTTCGGGGTTGAGATATGCTCGGAACACCGAAAGCCCCCGGACAGGCAGTTGAGGGCTGGGCAGTATCCCGAAGCAAAGCCCGCGGGCCGGGAGAACCGGCGCGGAAACGGGAGTGGTGGAAAAGGTAAAGGGAATCATGGCCGACTCGCGAGAAGTGATGAACATCCGGCAAGCGTCGCAATATCTGGGCGTGAGTCCGGACACGCTTTACAAGTACGTAGGCGAGCAGAAGATTCCGGCATTCAAGTTGGGCAACCGCTGGCGCTTCAAGAAATCGCGGCTGGACCAGTGGATGGAAGAGAAGTCGAGCGAAATGGAACCGCAAGCGAAACGGAAGGCGAAGGCGGCGAAGGCTGCCGGACAGAGTTAGTAAAAAACGTCGCGGGCGAGGGCGCCCGCGCCACACAAAAAGGTGGGCACATGTTTGGAATGGGATCGAAGTCCATTGTTGGCCTGGATGTAGGCTCCTCGAGCATCAAAGCGGTGGAGCTCAAGAAAAAGGGCGGGCAGATTGAAGTGGCGCACCTCGGGCTGGAGCCGTTGTCTTCCGACATCGTGGTCGATTCGATGATCGTGGACTCGGGCACGGTATCGAGCGCGATTTCCAAACTGTTCCTCGACAACCAGATCAAGACCAAGGCCGTGGCCACCGCGGTGAGCGGGCACTCGGTGATCGTGAAGAAGATCTCGCTACCCTCGATGAGCGACCAGGAACTGGCCGAGACCATCGAGAAGGAAGCGGCGCAGCACATTCCCTTCGATCTGTCCGACGTGAGTCTGGATTATCAGATTCTGTCCGACGAAGTGGGCAGTCCGCAGATGGACGTCCTGCTGGTCGCAGTCAAGAAGGACAAGATTCTGAACTACACCAACGTACTCTCGATGTCGGGGCGCACGCCCGCTATTGTGGACATCGACGCGCTGGCCCTGCAGAACTGCTACGAGTACAACTACCAGCCGGCGCCGGGACAAGTAGTGGCCCTGCTGAACCTGGGCGCGAGCGTGATGAACATCAACATCGTGAAGGGTACAACGCCTCTGTTCCCGCGCGACGTCAGCGTGGGCGGGCACCAGTACACCGACTCGCTGCAGAAGGAACTGGACTTGAGCTTTGAAGACGCCGAGTCGCTCAAACTGGGCCACAAGGTGGGCACGGTGAGCGAGGACGCGAAGCAGCCGATCCTGCAACAGGTGACGGAAATCATCGTGCTGGAAATTCAGAAGACGTTCGATTTCTTCCGCGCCAGCGCGGCCGGTGAGCATATCGAAAAGATCTACCTGGCGGGCGGTTCGTCGAAAGTGCCCGGGCTGGTGGAAGCGTTGCGGCAGGAGTTCTCGATGCCGGTGGAGTTGTTGAATCCGTTCCAGCGGGTGATGCCGCCGGTCGAAGGACACGGGGCGGAACTAGTGGAGCAGAACGCCGGCCAGATGGCAGTGGCGGTGGGCTTGGCCCTGAGGAGCTTTGAATCCCTATGATCAAAATCAACCTGCTGGAAAATTCCAAAGGGAAGAGCAAGCGCGGTGGTAGCAGCGGTCCGTCGATGCCCACGATGGAAATGGGCGACATGGGCTCGCCCAAGCTGAAGATTCTGGCGGTGCTGGTGGTGGTCGGGTTATTCAACCTGGGCTACTGGTATCGGCTGGATCATCAGGCGAAGGCGATCGAAGCGAAGATGAAAATCGCGGAAGCCAACAATCGCACACTGGCCGATGTGAAGGCGCGGTTTCTGGAGCGCCAGACCCAGGCCAACAACTACAAGCGGCGGGTGGATGTGATCGACGGGCTGCGCGCGGCGCAGAACGGTGGTCCGGTCACACTGATGGCCATGATGGGCGAGACCGTGAACAATACCGAAGCGGTGTGGCTGAGCAAGATGGACGATTCGGGTCCGACGGTGAACCTGGAAGGAACAGCGTTGAGCACGGATGCGGTCGCGAATCTGATTGCGAACCTGCAAAAGACGGGCTTCTTCAGAAGTGTCGAGATCAAGGAAACCTATCAGGACGACACCATCAAGGACATGCAGGCGTTTCAGTTCACGCTGACCTGCGAGAAGGGAAAGTCGTAAAGGCGGACCTATGGCGATGAATTTTAGCGAAATGTCGGGGATCAAGCAGTGGGCAACCGTGCTCCTTGGGGGAGCGGTGGTGACCGGGGCTCTGTATTTCACGATGTTCAAGAGCCAGAACGATCACAACGCGGCCGCGCAGCACGCCCTCGAAGACAAAATCCGGGAAAACAACGAGCTCGAGTCCTACCGGCCGAAGCTGAAACAGATGGAGCAGCAGCTGGCCGAGCTGAAACAGCAGCTGGAAATCGAGCAGCGCATCGTGCCCGATGAAAAGCAGGTGGATGGTTTCATCACCATGCTGGACTCGGAGGCCCAGAAGGCGGGCGTGGAATTGCGGCGCTACGCGGCGAAGGACGTGAAAGCGCAACAATACTACACCGAAGTGCCTTTCGACCTCGAACTGGACGGGCGGTACTATTCGGTGCTCGAGTTCTTTGACCGGGTGAGCAAGCTGGAGCGGATTGTGAACGTCGGCAATTTACTGGTGTCGACGACGAAAAATCCGAGCGGGGCGAAAGCCAAGCATACCTACCAGTACGCGCCCAACGAGAGCATTATCGCGACGTTTACGGCAACCACATACTTCAGTCACGATTTGACACCTTCAGCGGCCAGCGCCGGGACGAAACCGGGAACGCCGGCGGCGAAGTAGGGATGACTATGAAGCTGACGATCAACTTAACGACAGGCATTTTGGCAATGGCAGTGATGGTGGGCGGATATGCGGCCACGCAGGCTGTGGCCCAGACCCCGGACGCCATCGACAACGCGCGCAGCACAGTAAAGACGCTGCAGCAGACGCAGGCCAACCCGGCTCCAACCAAGCCGGCACCGGGCGCTCCGGCTCCCGCGGTGAAACCCGCGGCGATTCCGGGAGCGAAACCGGTAGCGGCGAAGCCAGCAGCGGCTCCGAAGCCGGCTTCGGCCTCAGCTTCCTCAGCCCACAACCAGCTCCAGCATGTGAGTGTGGTTCCAGGGGCAGACGGGTTCCAGATCGAAATCAGTTCCACCCAGGCGGTGACGCCGCAGGTGAGCAAACTGAGTTCGCCAGCCCGGATCCTGGTGGAACTGCCGGAGACGGTGGTGGCGAGCGCGCAGAACAAGATTCCCGTGGGCAGCGCCGGAGTGAAGGGCGTACGCATCGGCATGGACGGCAAGACTCCTCCGACCACCAGTGTGGTGGTCGATCTGGATTCGCCGTTGGCCTATGAAGTGACTCCGGGAGCGGCGGGCAAGATCATTCTGACCCTGCATACCCAGGGAGCGGCGCCCAGCGTCGCCAAGAACAGCCCGGCTGCAGCGGCGAAGAGTGCCGCGGCTCCGGTTAAGACGGCTTCGGTGAAGCCTGCTCCGGCGCCCGTGAAAGTTGCGGTAGCCAAGGCGCCAGCGGCGAGTCCGATGGCACCCAAGCTGGAAGCCAAACAGCCAGCCAAGGGCGCCACTTCGGCCAAGATCGCGGCTCCTGCGGTGAGCACGCCTGCGCCGGCGGCTTCGGCCCCGAACGCGAGCGCGCCCAAGCCCAAGGTGGAAGAAAAGAAGTGGGCGATGAGCGGGAAACGCGATCCCTTCTTCAGTCCGGTGGTGCAGCAGAACGGTTCGGGATGCTCGACCGGAAAGAAGTGCCTGGAGATTGGGGCGATCAACCTCCGCGGTGTAGTGAAGTCGGACGCCGGGTTCATCGCGGTGGTGACCAACAACTTGAACAAGGCGTATTTTCTGCGGGAAAACGATCCCGTGTTCAACGGCTACGTGGTGAAGATCACGGGTGATTCGGTGGTGTTCCAGGAGACGATTCAGGACAAACTGGGCAAGCCGTTCACGCGGGAAGTGGTGAAGCGGATCTTCACGCCGGCAGTTTAGACAGGACGGCGAAACCGGAAACCGGGGGCGCCGAAATCAGAGTTGAAGAAGGACACGCGGGCCAGGCTCGCGGGTGGGGGAGAAGCGAAATGCGAAAGCAACAAGTGACATTGACACTGTTCGTATCGGTGCTGGTCTTGGTGGCGGCTGCGGCGGCGCAGACCCCGAACCAACTCGATCGAGTCAACGTAGTCCGGGGCACGGACGACATCCGGGTCGAGATGAGCTCGCGCGGCACCTTGTCGCCGAAGCTCAGTACTCTGGACTCGCCCGCTCGCGTGGTGGTGGATCTGCCGGAGACCGTAATGGCGACCGGAAGGACCCACATCGCCGTGGGCGCGGATGGGGTCAAGGGTGTGCGCATTGGCACGGATGGACAGACGCATCCGACCACGCGCATCGTCGTCGACCTCGACCAGGCTTGCGCATACGAGTTGACGCCGGGCCCTGCAGGGAAGCTGGTGCTGACCCTGCACGCCAACGCGGTGGCCAAGGCTGCTGCGGAGACCAAGACGGTAGCCGTCAGCGCGCCGGTTGCTGCCAGCGCGGCGACCACGCCCGCGACCAAAGCGGATGCGAAGGATTCGACTGCTCCCGCAGACTTTGTCGTCGTCCAGCCTGCCTATCAGGCCAAGAACGTTTCGACCGACGTGAAAGATGTGAAGAACGAAAACGCGGCGGATGAGCCCACGGTGCGGGCTCAGGAGGCGGCAGCGCGGTTCTCCGACAAGACGGCCGCGGAACTGCTTCCCGTCAGTGCCAACGCAGCCCAGGCTCAGAATCAGGCTCCCACGATTACTCCCGCGGTGAATCTGGCGGCCGAGCAAAAAGCTCAGTCCGGGCAAGCGCCGGCCTCGACCGGGCCGAAGTATACGGGCGAGCCGATCTCGGTCAACCTGAAAGATGTCGACCTGAAAGACTTCTTCCGGCTGATTCACGAAATCAGCGGGCTGAACGTGGTGCTCGATCCGAACGTGCACGGTTCGCTGACGGTAGTGCTCGATGACGTGCCGTGGGACCAGGCGCTGGACATCGTACTCAAGAACAACGACCTGGCGCGCGAACTGGAAGGCAATGTTCTGCGCATCGCCACGGTGGAGACGCTGAAGCATGAAGCCGACGCCCGCCGGGCGCAGATTGATTCCGAAACCCTGGCCGTCGAAAAGGTCTCGGTGACGCGCTTCCTGAGCTACGCCAAGGCGAAGGACGTTATTGTTACGGTTAAGAAATTCCTCTCGCTGCGCGGCGATGTGGTGGCGGACGATCGCACCAACGCCGTTATCGTCAACGATATTCCGAAGACGCTTCCCATCATCGACCGCCTGCTGACGCAACTGGACCGCAAGACGCAGGAAGTTGAGATCGAAGCCCGAGTGGTGGCGGCAACCCGGTCGTTCGCGCGCGACATCGGCACGCAGTTCGGCTTTGGCTGGGGTAACGGCCACAGCGCGATCGGCGGAAACCAGGCTGCGGGGGCTTCTCCGACCACGGTCGGCGGACTTACTCCCGGCTACATCACCGTACCGGGAACCGGCGCGGGTACGACCGGATCTTCGATTCCGTTGTTTTCGAACCTGGGATCGACGGCGCCTTCGAGCGGCTTGAGCTTCGTCAGCGCCAGCAACACGGTGCGAATTGATGCGATCCTCTCGCTGGCCGAGTCGCGCGGCTTGCTGAAAGTGCTTTCCCGTCCGCGAGTCGTAACTCAGAACAACATTCAAGCTCTGGTGAAACAGGGCGTGCGCGTTCCGATCGTGACCCAGGCGCAGTTGGGTGGTCCTCCGACTGTGACCTACGTTGACGCGTTCCTGCGCTTGACGGTGACTCCACAGATCACCTCGGAAAACACCATCTTCCTGAACGTCGACGTCGAAAACACGACGCCCAACTTCGGTCAGGAAGTGCAGGGCAACCCGGAACTGATCACGCAGCAGGCCACCACGCAGGTGCTGGTGACCGATGGCGGGACGGTGGTGATCGGCGGCGTAATTCAGACGCAGAACTCGATCAACATCTCGCAGGTGCCGTTGCTCGGTAATATTCCATACCTGGGCAACCTGTTCAAGCACACGCAGGTTACGACCGCCAACCAGGAGCTGATTTTCTTCATCACGCCGCGAATTATTCAGACGTAACAGCGTCAGACCTAGCAGCGAGTTCGAAGATTGAAGCCGCCGTCCTGAAGAACCTGTCAGGACGGCGGTTTTGCGTTTGGGCAAGTTTCGAGGCAGAAACTCCCGAGGCGCTTAGTTCTCGAGTCCTCTCGGTGGTCGATGCCGTTGCAGCGGTGTGCCGAGGAAGGTCCGCTACGGCTTCCTGCCCCAGGCGGGGTTGACACGCAGTTCTTGTCGACGCATCCGCCGACCGTTATTCCGGTCGCGATGCGCGTGAGGCCCGAGCCGTCTGCGTTGATGGCAAAAAGGTCCAGGGTGCCCTCCGTGCTCATGCGGTCACTGCCGAATACAATCCTTGTGCCGTCGGGAGAGTAATAAGGAAGCACGTCATGCGAGACGCCCACGGGATGCGGGAATTACCTACTCTTCCACGCAAGTCCCAAAGCCAGTTGGGTTACTGCAGTAGGAATGGTGGCCGCGAGGGGCAGCGCAACAAAGAGGTAGGCCGGGACCGCATTCCGCCCCATAAGAACCGCAAGCCGGCGGCTGACCAACGCCAGTCCCGCTGAGCGCTACCGTCTGCGGGCTGCCTTTCGCGTTGTCGGTAATGGAAAGGTTATTGGTGAAGTCGCCCTCGGTTGTAGGATCAAAGGTCACGTTGATCGTACAGGTTGCACCGGCCGCAAGGCTCGATCCACACGTGTTTGTCTGAGTAAAAGGGGGCGCCGCCGCAATCCCTACGTTGCTGAGTTCTGCCGAACCAGTGTTGCTCAACGTGATAGCGTGCACAGCGCTGGCTGTGTCGACAACCTGATCCCCGAACGAAATGCTGGGAACTGACAAAGTAGTCGTGGGTGATCCATTGACTGACACACTAGCAGTCGGTGATCCGCCGCAGGCAGCCAAAAGGAGCACGCCGCAAACCACGAGTGAGAAATATTTATTCATGGCTGCCCTCCTCGATAACTAGAGTGCTCGTAGCACCAACAACAACAGCGCGCGGGATGAGGCCTGCATCATCTAGTTGGCAATTCAAGTTCTCGAACTGTCGACGGGAATAGTGCCCCATGGCCTGCATGCAGCAAACCCCTTAGTTATCGTCGGCTTGCCCACAACAGGGCGCGTGTGGGTTGCCCGGCCTTAGCGAGGCCAAGCTTTGCTCCCGTTCGGCTGCCTCTCCCAGATCGGAATGTGATAGCGAAGCCCCAGCCGCTGCCAAAGCAACTGGCGGTCCCTTCCAGGGAGAGTGGTCCTAAAGCGTTCGCGGGCTGGGGGCGGGGTTGCCGCGAGGTCTTGCTCCTCACATCCTTCATCCTGAGCGTGTCGCTCGTCGCACGGCGTAAGCAGAACAGTATGGAATCCGTTATTTTCGGCCGTGGCAACGATTTCTCCACGAGCATTGATGTTGGTGGCGACGATCAAATTCCAAGGTGTGTTGTTAGGAAGAAGCAGGTTAAGATCAGTCATCGTGCCGTCTTGCCAAAGAAAGGCGCCGCAGTCAAAGTTGGCGTCACAATCCATGCCCACGATCTGACCTTCGTCGTTAATTCCGAAAGCCCAGCTGCTTGGTAATCCGTACAGCGTGCCAAGATCGGTCATGGCGCCGTTCTCCCAAAGAAAAGCGTGGAAGCTTGTATCCCCCGGCAGATCGGAGACTCCGACTACCTGCCCTCGGCTGTTGATTCCATTCGCCGAATTGTTTAGTGAACCCCCGAAACCACCGAGATCGGTGATCGTGCCAGCTCGCCATAGCACCGCGTGGAAGATGGTAGGCGATGCTACGCAATCGGTCGTCACTCCGACGGCTTGACCGCGATCATTGATCCCTGAAACTGATCCATCCGGGTCGCCGGGAAGCGGCGGCAGCCCTCGAACAATTCCTTTTTCCCAAATGACCGGTCTGGCTTGGTAAGCGGCGTTCGAGCACGTCGGATCGAGCGTGCTGTCCTCCGCCGTTCCGCCCACCTGGCCTCGGTTGTTCACGCCGCCAGTGGCCCAGCTGTTGTTGCCCCCCAGCGTGGCCAGCGGGACCATGGCTCCGTTCTGCCAAACGAATCCAGTACAGACGAGGTGGGTACCATATGCGCAGAAGTCCTCGCCTAGCGGGTCAGGGGTTGAAGTTTCAGCATTCCCGGCTACCTGTCCGTGCTCACTGGGCTTGAAAAAGGCCGAGCTGTTCGGCCCGCCAAGGGTGCCGAGGTCGGTCTGTATTCCTTTTTGCCAAAAGAAGGCATGTTGGGTCACTCCGTCAGCCAAGCGCGCAGTGCCCGCCACCAGTCCTCTGTTGTTAATGCCTTCCGCGAACGACTGAGTCGGGCCGAGGTCGGTGACCAGATAACGAGGTAACGATGAATTTTGCTGGCGGTGACCCTGCGCGGCCAGCCGAATCGGCATTGCCAAGGCAAACACTACGGCTCCGATAACGAAAATGATTTGGAATGTTTTGGATTTCATGTCGCGTCTCCTCTCCGTTTCCTTCCGAGCTGGCTAATTCTTTGGGCCCAATGCGGGGCCGGGTAAGCGGTACCGGCCCATCCGGCGCATGAGGGATGGGGCCCACGCGCGCCTGGATCGTTTGCGAACCGCGAAACTGGTTAGAGGCACCGCCGCTGGAGTGTCCACCATGCTGTAGTCACAGCCCTCGACGGCGGGATGATTCTCATCGCACGGCATCACCAAAACCGCGTGTGAATCGCCGTCGGGAAGTGTTCCAAACGCGCCGATCTCCCCTCGATCATCGATGAACGGTGCCCAGTACAAGTAAAGTGGGGAATCGGGAGGAATCAAGGTGTTCAAGTCGACTATGGATCCGTCTTCCCACAGAAATGCGTTAAGAACGGAGGTGTCGCATGACCAAGAGCCCCCCACAATCTGCGTCTTAGAGTTGATGAAGTCGGCCTGACTGTTGGGGGTTCCGGCGATCTTCCCGAGATCTGTCATCGCTCCGTTCCTCCAGAGGAAAGCGTGCATCCGGAGTCCCAGACCATCACACGAGCCACTAAGCTCGGCATTACCCACAACTTCTCCGGCCTCGTTGATCCACCTAGCCTCGCCTTTTCCCGTTGCTGAGAACGGCGGCGCGGTCAAGTCAGTGAGTTTTTCCCCGTCCCACAGGAAAGGATGGTTGATTACATCCCCGGGCAACAGAAGTCCGCCGACCACTTCACCACGTTCATTGAGACCGTTTACCGACGCCGTTTGAGTTCCCCCCAAGCTGCCGAGATCCTTCATCCCTTTTCCCTTTTCCCAGAGGAACGGATGAAAGGTTGGAACGAAAGGAGGCGTGGAATTCGGAATGGAATTTGTATACGAAAATCCGGCGACTTGTCCGCGCTGGTTGATCAGGCTCGGAAAAGCGTCAGGGCCACCCAAAGTGCCGATGTCCTGCATCCCATCCTTTTCATCCCAGAAGAATCCCCGAGTTTGACTTCCGTTGGAGAATCCATAAAGGAACACGTAGTAGTACGAGTAGGGGTCGGAGATGCCGTTCAGCGCGAGTCCGGTAATCTGGCCCCGATTGTTGATGGCCTGAGCGAAACTTGTACTCCCTCCCAGCGTTCCCAGATCCCTGATCTGCCCGTCCTTCCATCGCACCGCCCGGATTTCTGGCACGCCAGGGATCAATGGATCGGTCTCTCCGTTTTCGGAGTTGCCGGTAATCCACCCCTTCGCATTGATCCAGAAGGCCGCGCTGCTGGCGCCGCCCGGAAGGGCCCCCAGGTCGGTCTGGATGCCGTTTTTCCATTGGAAGGCGTGTGCCACAAAACAGTCCGGCAAATAACAAAACCCGGGATAGGGATCCGGAGCGGAGGTCTCGGCGAACCCCACAAAGACGCCTTTCGAGTTGCGTACCTGGGCGATGTTGTAAAACACCGTGCCGAATAAAAATACATCGGTAACACTGAGAGAGTTGAAGTAGCTCGAGGGGCCGCCGAAGGTGCCCAAGTCGACGACCTTGTAATGATGGTGCGCTGGTTTCTTGTCCTGATTGTCCTTCCCCGCCGATCGAGCCGGAATCGCTGTCACGGAGAGCAAGACGAGGGCAAAGATGAAGATTGAATTTCGCGTAGGCAAATGCATGCAAGAATCTCCCCGCGGATGTGTGCCTTCGAAAGCTCGCGGTCGCTCGCGCCCGCGGTGGTGCCGACCGCGAATCGCAGGCGAGATTGCTCGATTCTCTCCACCGCGTCAACCGGAGTGTCGCCGGACTCTGGCTGAACTCCGAACTCTTTTCTTGGTGCGGGATTAGCGGCGCTCCCGAACTTTTCCGCCCTCCCGACTTGCACAAAATGTGGTACACTTCCCGGCGCGTTCTGGGGGTGGTGGTTGTGGCATCTCTGTCCAATGGGCACTCCCGCCTGGGTTTTGGCCTGTTCGAGGCCGACCCGTCTTCCGGCCAGCTCTACCGGCGCGGTCGCAGGATTCCGCTGCAGGAGCAGCCCTTTCGCATCCTCGCCATGCTGCTGGAGCGGCCTGGAGAAGTAGTCACGCGCGAGGAAGTACGCAAGCAGCTTTGGCCGGACGGGACTTTTGTCGATTTTAACGACGGTCTCGACACGGCGATCAAGAAATTGCGCTACGCGTTAGGCGACTCCGCGCAAAATCCTACTTTCATCGAGACTATCCCACGCCGCGGCTACCGCTTTATAGCTCCGGTCACAAATGGCGGCCTGGCGATGCCTCCACAGATCGCCGACGCGAACGCGTCTTCGGTTTCCTCTAGTACGGTCGCCGGACAAGAACGCAAGCGGAGATATCTCCCCGTCCTGCTGACGGGTGTGGCTGCCCTGCTGGTCGTCGCCGCGCTGGGGATGTCTCGCTGGAAGTCACGCAGTCACGCGCTGAGCGCGGAGAAGGTGGAGATCACGAAACTGACGGACAGCGGCAATGCCACCTACGTGGCGATCTCGCCCGATGGCCGTTACGTGGTTCATGCCCTGCGCGTCGGAGACAAGCAAGGTTTGTGGCTGCGTCAGGTTGCGACCCGCAGCGACGTCCAGATTCTGGCGCCGGATGCGCCCGGCTTTGACGGCATCACGTTCACGCCCGATGGCAACTACATTTATTTTGTCCGCGAACTCGACGACGAGCCCGGCATCAAGTACTTGTACTCTATGCCTTCGCTTGGCGGGCAAGCCCGCCTGCTGATCAAAGACATTGATTCTCCAGTCAGCTTCTCGCCCAATGGCGCACAGTTTGTGTTTACACGAGGTGTCGAGACCAGAAACGAAACGGAAGTCCGGATTGCCAACGCCGACGGAAGCGGCGATCACCTGCTCATGAGCCTGCGCGACACGTTTGCCGGTTATCAAACGGGTGCGACCTGGTCGCCGGATGGGCGGGCCATCGCAGTTGCGGTTGCACGGCTCAACCCAGTCCGCTACGGGTTGGAGACGATTTCCGCTGAAACCGGCAATGTGAAGGAATTGTTCTCGAGCCCCGCGGAAATCGGACGTCCGCTGTGGCTGCCGGAAGGCGACGGCGTTCTGCTGGTGCTCAGCGATCGCAGGGAGCATCGGCAGCTTTGGACTATTTCTTATCCCCAGGGAGTCCCGCGGCTTGTACGCAGTGATCTCGCCGACTTCGATTGGCAAATTGATGCCACGCGCGACCTTAAGACGGTGGCCACGGTGACTACCAGCATAGTCTCGAATATCTGGGTGGCCCCTGCGACCGACTTGCACGCCGCCCGGCAGATTACTTCGGGAGAGCTCTCCATGCTGAGCGTTGCCGGAATGCCCGATGGACGGATTCTGGTCAGAAGCCGCGATGGCGATATCTGGATTCTCAATCCCGATGGAAGTCAGCTCAAGGTATTCTTCGACGCGTCGAACGTGGAAATCCCGGTCGCGTGCGGGCGCTTCGTCCTGTTCACCACGGAAACCGCGAACTCCACCGATTTGCTCCGCGTCGACCTGGAAGGCGCGAACCCGACCAGTCTGGCCGCCGGTGACGTGGGATGGTCGGAAGCCTGTAGCCCGGACGGCCATTATGTTTACTGGCATCAAATGGGCCCGCCTCAGAAAATATTGCGAACGGCGATCGAGGGTGGCCCGTCTTCCAAGATCGCCGACGTTCTCGAAGATGGAATGATCGGCAACCTCGCCATCTCACCCGATGGGAAACTCCTCGCGTACCCGTTCGAAGAGTACCAACCAGTGCCGAAAATGAAGCTGGCAGTCATTTCAGCGGACGGGGATGCGCCACCCCGCGTACTGAACGCTCCCGGGAGCGTCTTCGGTGAAATGTCCCTTTCGTGGTCCGCGGACGGCAGGGCTCTGCAGTTCCTCCAGACGCGGAACGGTGCGACCAACCTCTGGCAGCAGCCGATCTCCGGAGGAAAACCGTTCCAGCTGACCACCTTCACGTCCGGCGAGATCTTCCGGTTCAACTGGTCCCTGGATCGAAAACAGTTGCTGTTCACACGGGGCAGCACAACCAGCGATGTCGTCCTGCTGAATAATCTTCGCTAAATCGTCGCATCGATTTGTGTGTGCCCAGCCCACCGATTGGCAAAACCTACACACTGTCCCAGACCGAGGGGTGCTCACGCCGGCTCTTTCTCGTAGTTTTTGATGCTCTCTGAAACCTGGCTGATATCTATAGCTCTTGACCTCGACCTTCCCTAGCCCAGGCGTTCACCTACCGCTAGACCGGCGGATCTTTCCGTGGAGAACGGCTGATATCCCTCACCCGCCTGTTACACTCGGCGTAATGGATTTCCAGGCGCGCCAGCAGAAATTGCGGGAGCATCTCGCGACCACCCGATTTGATGCCCTCCTGATCAGCCATCTGCCTAACATCCGATATCTTTGCGGATTTACCGGGAGTGCCGGGTTGCTGCTGGTGGAGGAGGCGGGGAGCGTTTTCTTCACCGACGTCCGCTACGACACGCAGGCCCATGAAGAGGTGAAGGCGGCGAAGGTGGTGATTGCGCGCAAGTCGGTGCTGGCGGCCCTGGCCGATTTTCTCGGCGGGCGGCGCAGGCGGGCGAGCGGCTGGACGATTGGCATCGAAGCCGAGCACTTCACCATTGCCGAAAAGAAGCGCCTGACCAAGCTGCGGCCTTCGGGCGTGACTTTGAAGGATGCGCCGGCCGTCGTGGAACGGGCGCGCATGGTTAAAGATGGCGACGAGTTACAGTTGATCCGCACTGCGGTTGGCGTCGGGGCGAAGTTGTTCGAGCGGGCTCTTGAGGTGCTGCGTCCGGGCGTGAAAGAAGTTGAGGTCGCGGCCGAGATGGAACTGGCGGCGCGCCGGGGTGGGGCGGAGGAGATGTCGTTTCCGACCATCATTGCTTCTGGAGCGAGGTCGGCGCTGCCGCATGGTAGGGCTTCCGGACAGGCGATTGCGTCCGGCGGGTTCGTGGTCTGCGACTTCGGTGTTATACTTTCGGGTTATTGTTCCGACCAGACTCGCACTGTGTGGGTGGGGACTGTTCCTGAGGACGCTCGTCGCGCTTACCAGGCGGTGAAAGAGGCGCAGCAGGCGGCGATTGACGCCGTGCGGCCGGGGATTGCTGTAGGCGAGGTGGACGCGGCTGCCCGTAAAGTATTGCGCAAGGCCGGGTTAGGGCGCTATTTTACGCACTCGACGGGGCATGGCGTTGGGCTCGAGATTCACGAGGTACCGCGCGTCGCGGAGGGGCAGCGGGAGATCCTGCAGCCCGGTATGGTCATCACGATCGAGCCGGGAGTATACTTCCCCGGCAAATGGGGCGTGAGGATCGAGGATATGGTGGCGGTTACGGCCGGCGGCTGTGAAGTCATGACGCCGACCGGCAAGGATTTTCTGGCAGTTTAGTCTTCTTTTCTTGAGCGTTTGATTGAGCTTTAGTATCGAACTCTCAGCCGGGCAAGGATACGAGCCCGGCTTCTTCGCGCGTCCCGACTGTCCCGTGGTCCCATTGTTGGATGGTTCGGTGCGCGGGTTTGGTAGAAGTGGCGAAGGGTCCAACCCTACACGAATGAATCAAAAAGAGCTGAAAGAGCTAATCGAGTTCCTCATCGAAAAAGATATTGCCGAGTTTGAGCTGGAGCGCGGCGATGTCAAGGTCCGGATCAAGCGCGCCGGGGAGCATACGGTTGTCCACAGTCATGGGGAGCCGCGGTTTTATGCGGTGCCTCCGGCGCCGGGACCCGGGCCTGAATTAGGCGCCGTGCCGATGGTGGCCGTACCCGCTGCCGCGCCGGCGCCGTCGGTTGCGGCAGCCCCCGCTCCCGAAGAGGGGCTCCATATGGTGAAGTCTCCGATTGTCGGGACGTTCTACGAAGCGCCGTCGCCGGGGGCACCTCCGTTCGTGAAGGCGGGAGACTTGGTGGAGGTCGGGCAAGTCCTGTGTATTGTCGAGGCCATGAAACTGCTCAACGAGATCGAGTCGGACTTTGCCGGGGAGATCGTCAAGAAGCTGGCGGTTAACGGGCAGCCGATTGAATATGGGCAGGAACTGTTTGTGATCCGGCCGAAGAAGTGAATCTTGGATTTCTTGCCGGGGCGCGCGAGCCGCGCCTTTTTTTGTTCCTTCGGAAAAATCGTTTCCTATTACTAACGCCGAGAAAGAATTGGTAACTGAGAGCTGACAGCTGACAGCTGAAAGCTGAATTTCAATGTTCAAGAAGATTCTGATTGCCAACCGCGGAGAAATTGCACTGCGCGTGATTTGCGCGTGCAAGGAGCTGGGCATCCGCACGGTCGCTATTTATAGCGAGGCTGATCGCAACTCGCTGCCGGTACGTTTTGCCGATGAAGCTATTTGTATCGGGCCTCCACAGCTTGCGCTGAGCTATCTCAATATTCCTGCCGTGATTAGCGCAGCGGAGATCGCCAACGTCGAGGCGGTGCATCCCGGCTACGGCCTGCTGGCGGAAAATGCCAACTTCGCCGAAGTCTGTGAGACCAGCGGCATTAAGTTCATTGGCCCGCGACCGGAAGTGACCCGGCTGATGGGTGAGAAAGAAAAGGCCCGCGCCGCGATGAAGCGGGCCGGTGTGCCGATTCTGCCGGGGTCGGATGGAATTATCGCGTCCGACGGTGAGGCGGTGGAATGGGCGCGGCAGGTGGGATTTCCCGTGATTGTGAAGGCCTCGGCCGGAGGCGGCGGGCGCGGCATGCGCATCGTCCGCACCGAAGAGGAGTTGCCCGCGCTGTTCAAGGCGGCGCAGGCTGAAGCGGCAGGCGCGTTCGGCAACGGTGACCTCTACATGGAGAAGTATGTCGAGCATCCCCGGCACATCGAATTTCAAGTGCTGGCCGATGAGCACGGCAACGTAGTGAGCCTGGGCGAACGCGAATGCTCGATCCAGCGACGCCATCAGAAGTTGCTGGAGGAATCGCCTTCCACAGTGGTTACCCCCGAACTGCGCGATCAGATCGGTGGGGTGTTGTGCAAGTCGCTGGCGGCGATCGGATACAGCAATGCCGGCACTATCGAATTCTTGATGGACCAGGACCGGCGGCTGCATTTCATCGAGATGAACACGCGCATTCAGGTAGAGCATCCGGTGACGGAAATGGTCACTGACGTTGATCTGGTGAAAAGCCAGATCCTGATCGCGGCGGGGGCGCGCATGAGCGAAGTGCTGATGGGGCCGATCGTGCATCGCGGGCACGCGATCGAGTGCCGCATCAACGCGGAGCATCCGGAGAAGTTCACGCCGTCGGCGGGAAAGATTACGGCGTTTCATCCGCCGGGAGGGACTGGGGTGCGGGTGGATACAGCGGCTTATACGGAGGGCGTGATTCCTCCGTATTATGACTCGCTGATTGCCAAGCTCATTGTACGGGGCAAAGACCGCAGCGAGGCGGTTTCACGTATGGCGCGGGCGCTGGAGATGTTTATTGTCGAGGGCGTGTACACGACGATCCCGCTGCACCGGAAGATTCTGGCGGATGAAGATTTCCGGGCAGGGAAGATTGATACGGGATTTATTGAGAGATTTTTGAAGAAGAACGGCCATTAACTGTGTGAAGACATCGTGCAATCTGGTCTAGGCCGCGCATCGGAGGACGCAGGAACTGTTCTCACAGCCCAGAGACTCGGTGTCGATGACACTTGTCGGACTGTCTATTGCTGTACGTTGCCGTCGCGATAACTCTCATCTTGCTTTGGTGGAAAGCTCCGAACCTTGGGCGTGGCTGGTTTGTCGTAGTTGGTCTGCTGTTTATTGGCGCTGGAATCGTGTACACCCTGGTGTCTGATCGGAGCGGCTAGTTTCGGTTACCCATGCTGCAACTTCCTCCTCTTTACGCGATCATGGACAAGGCGTTTTTCTCCTCCAGCGGAGAACTTCTTGCGTTTGCGGGTGAGCTGGTCGCGGGCGGCTGTAAGCTCCTTCAATATCGCAACAAATCCGGCAATGCTCGCGTGATGCTGGAGCAGGCGCGGGAATTGAAGAAAAATCTCGGCGATTGCGTGGAGCTCATCATGAATGACCGCGCTGATTTGTGTCTGGCGGCTGGGTTTGATGGCGTGCATGTGGGGCAGGAGGATTTATCTCCCGAGGCCGTGCGCGGAATTATTGGTCCCGATCGCTGGCTGGGAGTTTCGACGCACAATCCAGAGCAACTGCGCGAGGCTGATCTTACTTCTGCCGACTACCTGGCGATTGGACCCGTGTTCGCGACATCGAGCAAGGATAAGCCCGATCCTGTCGTGGGCCTTGAGGGTGTGCGGCGGGCGCGGGCTTTGACCCGCATGCCGCTGGTGGCGATTGGAGGGATCACGCGGGCGAATGCGGCCTCCGTGATTGAGGCCGGGGCGGATTCCGTGGCGGTGATCTCCGATCTGCTGCGGGAGCCGCGAAAATCAGCAGAGGAATTTTTCCGCGTCTTGAGGTAAGGTAAAGCGTCGTTAGTCGCTGGTCGTTGGTCGTTCGCCACGGCTACATGCTGGCCGCAGTCCTGCCAACGACCAACGACTAACGATCAACGACGAACGACCGACTTCGGAGGCTTCCTGAGTACAACTTCTACCGAGCCGTCTACGGGCAGCGACTGGGACATTCACAGTCATCAGGATAAGGAACTGGTGCAGGGCCTCGGGCTGACCAGCGCAACTATGCTGGTCATGGGATCGATGATCGGCTCGGGCATCTTTATTGTGTCCGCCGAAATTGGGCGCGAAGTAGATTCGCCGGCGCTGCTGATCGCGGCCTGGGCGGTCGCCGGATTCATGACGATTGTGGCCGCTCTCAGTTACGGCGAGCTGGCGGCCATGATGCCGCGGGCCGGCGGGCAATACGTTTATCTGCGCGAGGCGTTGGGGCCGTTGTGGGGATTTCTCTACGGCTGGACGCTATTTCTGGTGATCCAGACCGGGACGATCGCCGCTGTAGGCGTGGCATTCGGCAAGTTTCTCGGAATCTTTGTTCCCTCGATTTCTTCGACACACTGGCTGGTGCATATCTGGAAAGTTCCGCCGATTCATGTCGGCCCCATGGTGTTGGGAAACATGGATGTTGGCATCAACACGCAGAATCTGATGGCGATCCTGCTGGTGATTTTCCTCTCGGTGGTGAACATCTTTGGAGTGAAGACGGGCGCGGCGATTCAGAACATCTTCACCGCGGCGAAAGTTGCGGCGCTGCTGGGGTTGGCGTTGTTCGGCGTGGCGCTGGGACGCAACGCTCAGGCTCTGGCCGCGAACTTTGGCGCGAACTTCTGGCATAACGCGGGATTGGGCGCGCAGCACGGAGTGCAGGTGGGCGTGGGCGGGCCGATCGTCATGGTAAGCACGCTGACGATTCTAGCCGTGGCTCAGGTTGGGTCGTTGTTCTCGGCCGACGCGTGGAATAACGTGACCTTCACTGCCGGGGAGGTGAAGAATCCCAGCCGGAACCTGCCGCTGTCGCTGGCGATGGGAACGGGTGTGGTCATCGCGCTCTACATCGCGTGCAACTTTATTTATCTGAGTGCGCTGCCGCTTGATGGCTCGGCGGGCGCGGCCACGATTTTGGGGCGGGGAATTAAATATGCCGCGGAAGACCGCGTGGGCACGGCGGTGATGACCCAGATGTTCGGCGCGGCCGGTGGCCTGCTCATGGCGGGCGCGATCATGATTTCAGGCTTTGGCTGCGCCAACGGGCTGACTCTCTCCGGCGCTCGCGTTTACTACGCCATGGCGAAGGACGGGTTATTCTTCCGCAAGGTCGCCAAACTGCATCCTAAGTACAAGACGCCGGCGGTTTCGCTGATGGTGCAGATGGTGTGGGCGTGCTTGCTGTGCGTCTCGGGCAGCTACGGCCAGCTACTGGACTACATCATTTTCGCCGTGCTGGTGTTTTATGTTCTGACGATTGTGGGATTGTTCGTGCTGCGGCGGACGCGTCCGGACGCGAACCGGCCCTACCGAGCGGTGGGATATCCGGTGCTGCCCATCATTTATATTGTGATGGCTTTATTCATCGATGTCGTACTATTGCGCTATAAACCGCAGTTCACCTGGCCGGGGCTGATTGTGGTTCTGCTGGGCATTCCGGTGTATTACACCTGGTCGAGGAGGTCGCGACGTGGCAACCCAAGTGAGTCCGCCTAAGAGCCAAGCGCCCAGAGGTAAAGGAGAAAGCAAACGAATGCCGAATCTGCTGGCAACCAAGCCGCTTAACCTGCTGATGGAAGAGGCGCGCGAGACGGGCGAACATAGCCTGAAACGCACACTCGGAGTTTTTCAACTCACTGCGCTCGGAGTTGGGGCGATCATCGGCGCGGGCATCTTTGTGATGGTGGGGTTGGGCGCGCAGTATGCCGGTCCGGGGCTGACGCTGTCGTTTGTGTTGTCAGGTCTGGGATGTGCGTTTGCCGGTCTGTGCTACGCAGAGTTCGCGGCTATGATCCCATTGGCCGGTAGCGCCTATACCTATGCCTACGCCACGTTGGGTGAACTTCTTGCGTGGATTATCGGTTGGGATCTGACGCTCGAATATGCCATGGGTGCCAGCACGGTATCCTCGGGCTGGTCGAACCACTTCATCGAACTGCTGAATATTTTTCATGTCAGGATGCCGCTGTGGCTCGCCTACGATCACTGGACGGCGCTGAAGACCGCCGAGAATATGGTCGCACGGCAGATTGCACAGTCTTCGGATGTCTCACTGGTGCCAGGATCGCAAGCGTTCCTCGACAAGGTGAGCGCCATCATTGCCTCGCAGTCTCCAGAGTTGCTGCAACGGGCGCATGATCTGCTGGGCGCTCCGCACCTGTTTGGGATGGAAATCGGCTTAAATCTTCCGGCGTTCATCATCGCGCTCGTGATTACCGCAATTCTGGTCGTCGGGATCAAAGAGAGTGCGAGGTTCAATACTGGAATCGTGGTGATCAAGGTGTCGGTCGTGCTCTTCGTGATCGCACTCGGATCTCGCTACATCAATAGCGGCAACTGGGGCACGGACTGGAGTTCGTTCGCGCCGCACGGCTTCGCCGGCATCGGAGCGGGTGCTGCCTACATATTTTTTGCGTACATCGGGTTCGACGCGGTTTCGACCACAGCGCAGGAAGCCAAGAATCCGCAACGCGACTTGCCAATCGGGATGATTGCATCGCTGGCGATATGCACTGTCTTGTATATTGCCGTAGCCGCTGTGCTGACCGGCATGGTGCACTGGCAGCAGATCAACATCGAAGCGCCCGTCGCTCGCGCATTTCTCGACCGTGGCTTGACCACCGCGTCGCACATCATTACCCTGGGAGCGCTGGCGGGGTTGACCAGCGTGATGCTCGTGATGCTGCTGGGGCAGACCCGGGTGCTCTACTCGATGGCCAACGACGGGCTCTTGCCGAAGAAATTCTTCGCCGCGGTCCATCCTAAATTTCGTACTCCGTGGAAAAATACCATTCTTGTGGGTTTGTTGGCGGCGATCGTGGGCAGCCTGACGCCCATCGACGATATCGGCAAGATGGTGAACATCGGTACGCTGCTGGCATTTGTAATCGTGTCGATTTCCGTGATGGTCTTGCGTTACACCAATCCCAGCCAGCCGCGGCCATTTCGCACGCCCTGGGTGCCACTAGTCCCCATTCTTGGCGTGGTCTCCAATGGCTACATGATGTACAAGCTCGGTTGGGTCAATTGGGCCCGGCTGATTATCTGGCTGATCATTGGCTTGGTGGTGTACTTCACCTACAGCGTGAAACATAGCCGAGTACAGGCGCTGCAACCGGGAGCGAGGACGAATAGCGGTGATTAGCAATTTTTACCGGTGAGTGTGAAGTCGGCGCTCGACGGAAACTGAGTTCCATCAGTTCGTTCTCACGGCCTTCCGCACGGCGCGGAGGGCTGTTTTGTTTTATATTCGTGGTCGGTATGAAAATTGTTACTGCGGAAGAAATGCGAGCCATCGATCGCGCCACCACCGAGGGCTACGGCGTGCCGTCTTTGACTCTGATGGAAAACGCAGGGGCGGCTGTGGCGGAGCATGTGCTGGCGCATTTCGCCGCGGTGCAGAAGATCGTGGTGTTCTGCGGCAAGGGTAACAACGGCGGCGACGGGTTCGTGGCTGCGCGGCGCTTGCATGAGCGGGGGAAGACAGTTCAAGTGATTTTGCTGACCGATCCGGCCGACCTGCGGGGCGATGCGGCTGTGATGTTTGGCACGCTGCCGCAGGCTGCGCTCGTTGTCCGTTCCAGCGAAGAGTTGAAGAGTGAACGAGTGCGGCTGGCGCTGGCGGCGGATGTGTATCTCGACGCGATTCTGGGGACTGGGTTCAAGCCGCCGGTGAGCGGGCTCTATGCCGATGCCATCGCAATGCTGAACGCGAGTCAGGTGCCGGTGATTGCTGTCGATATTCCGTCTGGGGCCGACGCGGATGCGATGGGGTCTCAACAGCACGCGCAGAAGGGAATCATTGCGCGGGCGGATGCGACCGTGACTTTTACTGCGCCGCGTCCTGCACATCTGTTCAATTCTCTCACCTCGGGTCCGACGTGCGTTGCGCAGATTGGCTCGCCCAACGAGGCCGTCATTTCGTCGCTGCAACTCAACCTGATTACCGCGGGCGATTTTGCGGCGATGATCGCGCCGCGCGCGGCGGAATCAAATAAAGGGAATTACGGGCACGTGCTCGTCGTTGGAGGATCGGTTGGCAAAGCCGGCTCGGTTGCGATGGCAGGGATGGCCGCGCTCCGTGCCGGGGCCGGGCTGGCAACGGTCGCGACGGCGAAGTCTGGGCTGTCAACCGTTGCCGGATTTTATCCGGAGTTGATGACCGAGCCTCTGGCGGAAACCCGCGAGGGCACGATTTCGGCGCATGCGGGAACGCGGCTGGACGCGCTGATGAAAGGGAAGAGCGTGGTCGCGATCGGCCCGGGAATTTCACGATTCCCTGAGACCTCTGAGTTGGTGCGGGCGCTGGTGGGCAAGTGCGAGGCCCCGATTGTGCTCGACGCGGACGGGCTGAACGCATTCGAGGGCTGCACCGATGAATTGAACGGGCAGGGCCGGGTGCTGGTGATCACGCCGCATCCCGGAGAAATGGCGCGGCTGTGCGGATGCACCACTACCGAGGTTCAAAAAGATCGGCTGGGCGTGGCGCGGCGTTTTGCTCGCGATCATGATCTGATCGTGGTACTCAAGGGGCATCGCACGCTGGTGGTTCAACCGGATGGTGAGGCCTGGGTGAATACAACGGGGAATCCTGGAATGTCGACCGGAGGAACGGGGGACATTCTCACGGGGATGGTCGCGGGCTTGATCGCGCAGAACCCGAACTCCGCGCTGCTGGCGGTGTGTGCCGCGGTGCACTTGCATGGGCTGGCGGGGGATGTGATGCGCGAGACGCTAGGCGAGCATTCGCTGGTGGCGACCGATCTGCTTAAGGGATTGCCCGAGGCCTTTCGTCGCGCCCAACGATCCGCGCGAGAGAAATCTGTGACGTGGGACGGATAAGAAATAAGCCGACTCATCTGGCCGCCTCCGCAAAATGTGGCACCCCCGCACCGTGTCGAGCCTGCGTGGCGTACAAAGGAGTAGCAATGCAAAAACGAAAACTTGGAAAAAGCAATATCGAAGTTTCCGCCCTCGGCCTCGGCTGCATGGGCATGAGCTTTTCCTATGGCCCACCCAAAGATAAGAAGGAGATGACAGATCTTCTTCATGCAGCCGTAGATCGCGGCATCACATTTTTTGATACCGCCGAAGTTTACGGCCCGTACTTAAACGAAGAGCTGCTGGGAGAAGCGCTCCTGCCATTCCGCGGAAAGGTAGTCATCGCCACCAAGTTCGCGTATGAGCTTAAACCCGATGGAAGTCCGGGTTGGGTCCGGCTGAACAGCCAGCCGGAGCACATCAGGCGGGCGGTCGAAGGCTCGCTCAAGCGGCTCCGCGTCGACACCATCGATCTGCTCTACCAGCACCGCGTGGACCCGGAGGTTCCGATCGAGGACGTTGCGGGAACCGTGAAAAACCTTATTGAACAAGGTAAGGTCAAGCACTTCGGCATGTCGGAAGCTGCCGCCAAAACGATTCGCCGCGCCCACGCGGTTCAGCCGGTCGCCGCTGTGCAGAGCGAATATTCGCTCTGGTATCGCGATCGCGAGCAGGATCTGCTGCCCACTCTCGAGGAGTTGGGAATCGGCCTCGTTCCTTATAGCCCACTGGGCAAGGGCTTCCTGACCGGCAAGATCGACGAAAACGTGAAGTTCGAGAGCACCGATTTTCGCAGCACGCTACCGCGCTTTACGCCGGAGGCGCTGAAGGCGAACCAGGCCTTGATCGACCTGCTGGGCCAGATCGCTCAACACAAGAAGGCGACCCCGGCGCAGATCGCGCTGGCCTGGCTGCTGGCGCAGAAGCCGTGGATCGTTCCAATTCCAGGAACGACGAAACTGAATCGTCTCGAAGAAAATATCGGTGCCGCAGCACTCGAACTTACCAGCGACGATCTCCGCGACATTGAAAGTGCCGCGTCGAAAATCACGGTGCAAGGGGCCCGGTATCCCGAACACATCGAGCGGATGAGCAACATTTGAGCGACGACGCCAGGCACCAACGAAAGGAGAGCATATGCCAGAGCGGAAGCATGTTTCGAACGATGCTCTGAAAGACCGCCTCTCCCGATATCGTGAAATTAACCTCAGCGTGACCGGCAGAAAATCGGGCCGGACCATTTCACGGCCCGTCTGGTTCGTATTAGAGGAAGATAAAGTTTACCTCCTGCCGGTTTATGGTTCGGATACACAGTGGTATAAGAACCTGCTGAAGAACCCGTCGATTCGGATCGATGCGCGCGGCGCCGACGCAAACTTTCAGGCCGTTTCGATTACCGATCATAAACAGGTTTCGGCGGTGGTCGAGAAATTCCGCGCCAAGTACGGAGCCGGCGACGTGAAGAAATATTATTCAAAGTTCGATGTTGCCGTTGTCGTGCAGATGTAAGCGGCGAGTTGGTCTGCTGGACAAAGTCAATTCTGCTCTGTCACAGTCGTGTGCATGACATCGCTGGATCAAAGCCTGCTTGACGCGGTGCTCGACTCCTGGGACCGCAACAACACCATCCTGCTCAACCTGCTCCGCGCCCTTCCGGATGGCTCGATGGAAGCCCGGGCGATGGAGGGCAGCCCATCTCTTGCGGAGTTGTTTACTCACATCCACTACGTACGACTAGTGTTCGTCTCCGAGGATGCACCCGAGTTCGCCAGAGAGTTGCCCAAGGAGGAGTGGGTGGCCGAGCGCGACCGCAATCGCATGGCGCGAATGCTGGAGGACAGCGCCAAGGCCGTGCGGGAGGCGGTTAAGGGCAGGCTCGAGGCAGGTCGCAACATGGATCTTCACTACGACCACCCCATCCTCCTGCTCCAGCACATGCTATGGCATGAGGGCTACCATCACGGCCAGATCAAGCTGGCACTCAAGTTGACGGGCCGCCCCATGACCGATGACGAAGCCGGGCCGATCACGTGGCAAGTCTGGATGAACAGGTCTGGATGAACAAGTCTCGATCGCTCAAGAAATCCCGAAAACCAGGGTTGTCCGGAAGACTACCTCGTGCGCGGTAGCACGATGGTTTTTCCTGTGGCCGCGGAACGGCGAGCTGCGTCGAGGATTTCCGTCACCGTTACGTTTGTTTCGAGCGATGAGAATGCGTCTTCCTTCGTTCCGTCGAGAATCACCGCTCTGAAATACGCTAGCGAATTGTCGTACGGGGCCGGGATGGGCGGGGCAGCGAGTTGTTCTTCGTGGGTGTCTTTGCCGCCGCGGCGCACGCGAATGTCATCGGCTTGAACGGTGATGGCGTATCCCGTCTGGCCGTAGACTTCCATGTCCTTGCGGCCGAAGGGCCAGTTCCACGAGGCTTGCACAATGGCCTGCGCTTTCGGGTAGGTCAGGATGATCGTGGCCTCGTCGTCGACTCGCGAATAAATCTCGGGCTTGAACGTCTGCGTGACGGCGGTAACGGTTTGCGGACGTTGGCCGTCCATGAGGTAAGTCATGAGATCGGCGCCGTAGCATCCGAAGTCGAACAGGGCGCCGCCGCCGTTGAGTTTGGGGTCGGTGAGCCAGCCGAGGAATTCCGGTTCGACTCCAATTTCTTTGGGGCCGTTGTGGCCATCGTGAATCACCGCCTTGCGGACTTCGCCCAGCACGCCTTCATGCGCAAGATCGTAGGCGGTGTGATTGCTGCGGTACCAACTCGTCTCGTAGTTGACGAGCACGTGAATCTTGGCGGCGTGGCCGGCCTTCTCGATGGCAAGTGCATCGTCGAGGCTGACCGCAAGCGGCTTCTCCATCAGGACGTGAACCCCGTTGCGGGCGCAGATTTCGACGACCCGCCGGTGATCGTAAGTATTGGTGTAAACCAGCACGGCCTGGGGATGCGTCTTGACGAGCATTTCTTCCAGATCGGTGAACAGCACGGCGCGGTCGAATCCGTATCGGGTTCCCGCCGCTGAGAGCAGGTGCGCGTCGGGTTCGGCGACCCCGACGATTTCAATCTCAGGACTGTGCAGCGACTGGCCGAGAAATCCGTGGACATGTCCGTGAACCAGGCCCACGATGCCGACGCGGAGCGGCGGATGATCCGGTGAGGCCGCGAACGAGAGCGTAGCGGCGAGCAAAAGCGGGATAAAGAATAGAGGCACAAGCCGATTCATGACGATCCTCCGATGAACCCCATCTGACATTCGATCAGAGTGGTTGAATAGACATGGTAAATGGGCGGAGTTCGTACCATTCGAGAATCGGCGCAGGCTAAACCTCGCCTGTCCTGCCGGACATTAACCAACCAGTTAACACTCCCCTAAGCGATTCAAGATGCTAGGTGTTGATGTGTCCACTTGCCGCACCCAGCACGGGAATCCGGACGAGGGGCTTCAGTAATCTATTACGTAACAGGGGATGGTGCGATAGTGCAATCACCTTATGACCCACTTCCCCCAAGTGCACCCATCGCGGCGCGCGGCCCGGGTCCAGCTTGGCGATTCCGTCCTGGCTGCGATCCGCTTAGAGGACGGGCGGCGCACCAAAGCTAAACTCCAAACCATTTCCGTGACCGGCGGATTGCTCCAGTTGGCGCAATCGCTGGCACAGGGTGACTTCGTCGAAGTTGCCTTTCAGACCCAGGCCGGCCCGGTTCACGGCATGGCCGAAGTTCTAACCCCCATGCGGAAGATGGACGAGGGCGTGCTGCAGCCGTTTCGCTTCGTCGCGCTGGAGGATGACGACCACCGCCGCCTCCGGACTTCGCTCGATCATGTCGTAGACCGGAAGCTGCTGGGGATGAAGGCGAGCGCGTTCTCGACCTATTAGGTTGCGAGGACTTCCATGTGGGGAAAGCCGCCCTCGGCTCTCCGGCGAGCGTAGGGAGCCCGACCTCAGGCTAAAGCCCCGATTGAAGTTGGTGTCGCTAGCGCTGCGCTAAAGCGCCGCTCTTCCACGTATAGCCGCTCTTCCACATTATACTGGTCGCGTGGAAGCCACGACGAGAAATGTCCTGCGAGAGATCACCACACACTCTGCGGAGGAGACGATCGCCTTCGGGCGCACGTTGACTGAGTTGCTCGCGCCTCCGAAGTTGGTACTGCTGCGCGGCGATCTTGGCGCGGGCAAGACGACGCTGGTCAAGGGAATCGCGGCGGCGTTCGAGGCGGCTGCCGAGGAAGACGTCACCAGTCCCACCTTCACTCTGGTGCACGAATATCGCGGGCCGCGAGCCAATCTCTATCACATCGACCTGTACCGCATCGACACGCAGCGCGAACTGGAAACGCTGGGACTGGATGACCTGCGCTCCGACAACAGCATTCTGCTGATCGAGTGGGGAGAGAAATTTCCCCGGCTGGTGCGGGAGCGGGATGTGGAGATTGCGTTGGAGCGCGTGGGCGAGAACGGGCGGCGGATCAGGATCGGCAGTTAGCGTTTGGGTTGGTCTGCAATGGATGAAACCAGGATCGACCTCGTGCACGTGGCGGGAGCATTCCACTCCCGCACCATCGAAAAGAGGATGGCGGCGGCGAAGAAGACAAACGTCAGGCGCTGACTTCTCATCGCTTCAATTGTCTCACGCATCGTGGCAGTTCCAGGGAAGAAAACCGTCGAGCCTCGCTCGACGGACATGTCCTCCGTGAAGCGAGAACTTAGCAATGGTTACTGCCCACCGGGCTAGGATATGCTCGACCAATGGTGTCCACTGCCAAGAGCACAGGTATTTTATTGGCGGAAGATAAGTTTCCAGTCCGTTACGGAGACCGCACCGTAGATTGCCTGTGTCGGGTTACTTTCGATCTAACTCGAGAGCGTAGCGTTCTGATTGATTGTGCGGCACCTGTGCCCGACCTCCAGTTCGGGTTCCTCCATCACGGCCCATTCTTTCTGGAACTCTCACCCGGTTCGAAACCTGCTGAATGCCTCAGGCTCGCGATCGGCGAGCAAGTTGTAACCCTCCTGCCCCGTTCGGGCGCCATAGTCGACCGGGGCTTGCCAATCGTTCGAGTCACTGCGGGGATAGTCAATTTCAACCAATATTGGTTCGGCGGACCGGACAAGCTGAGCTTTAGCCTCCAGGACGGGACGTGGATATTCGAATTTACTCCTGTTGGGGATAAGACCTTCCTATACCCTCCAGAAATTCAGAACGAATCATATGCTCTCAGCCACCATTTGCTTTTGCGGAAGGCCAGTGGCGCTGCATTTTCATGTTTTGAGGCCCAGCAAGTGCTGGAAACACTTTCGACGTTTCTGCGCTTTTGTGCCGAACACTGGGTTGCCCCTGCGATGGTTGTAGGGTCTGACAGTGCGGGCCTCGCAGCTATGGAGGACTGGGGTTCTCCTAAGGTAGATGCATTGGATACTCCGGGAAACTGGTTAGACCGTGACCATGGAGGCGCGATGCTTGAGATATTCCCGGAGTTTTCGCGTTTGATGGGGGACTCACAGTGGAGGGAAAGGATTCGGACGGCTGTGTACTGGTATCTGCGTGCCGACACAAATCATGTCGGCCCGGATGGCGCGATCATTCTGCTGCAAGCGGCTCTGGAAACCTTGGCGTGGCACATACTCGTGCGTCACCGCCGCGCGATTTCGGAAGAAGGTTTTTTGAAACTTCCTGCAGCCGACCAGCTCAGACTTCTATTGAACTCGTGCTCGATTCCGTTGCAGAGCCCTGCGCTTCTGGCTCGCCTTTCAGCGGCAGCGAGAGGGAAAAAAGGGCAACAAGACTGGGTCGATGGCCCTCAAGCATTTGTGGCTGTGCGCAACCAGCTCGTCCATCCCCGGAGGAAGCCTCGGAGATTGGAGGGAGGACCTTCGTACTACGAGGTGCTTCAGCTCGGCAAATGGTACCTGGAACTGGTTTTGCTTCGAACATTCGGGTTTAACGGCCTGTACGCTAACCGCCTGAAGATTCCCAGGTATGCCGGAGACGTGGAGCTCGTTCCTTGGGTAGAGACCAAAAAGATCCAACCTGAGTCCAGCGTCGCCAAGCAGCGGCCTGGGAACTGAGAACTGTTCTTAGAATCCCATGATGTTGTAGCCGCAGTCTACGAAGATCACTTCGCCGGTAATTCCTGAACTCGCATCCGACGCGAGGAATACTCCTGTGCTGCCAACTTCTTCCACTTCCACGCGGCGGCCCAGGGGGGCGCGTTCTTCGTGGCCTTTGAGCATGTCGCCGAAGCCGGCGATGCCGCGGGCGGCCAGCGTCTTGATCGGGCCGGCGGAGATGGCGTTCACGCGAATTTTCTTTTTTCCTAGCTCGTACGCGAGATAGCGCACCGAGCATTCGAGTCCAGCCTTGGCCACGGCCATCACGTTGTAGCGGGGCACGACTTTCTCCGACGCGTAATAGGTCATGGTCAGGATCGAGCCACCGTCTTCCATGAGCGGGGCGGCGGCGCGCGCGACCGCGACCAGCGAATATACGCTTACATCCAGCGCGACGCGGAAGCCTTCGCGGCTGGTGTCGATGAAGTCGCCTTTCAATTCGTCGGCGGGGGCGTAGGCAACCGAGTGTACCAAAGTGTGCAGTTTGCCGTGGCGCTCTTTTAGCGTGGCGAAGAGGCGGGCGATGTCTTCGTCCTTCGAGACGTCACACATATAAGCTTCGGCGCCGGGCAGCGAGAGAATGAGATCCTTGGCTTCCTGCTCCAGACGCTCGTTCTGGTAAGTGATGGCCAGTTTCATGCCGGCGGCGTGCAGTCCCAGGGCGATGGACCACGCGATGGAGCGTTTGTTGGCGACTCCGAAGACGACGCCGTTACGGCCCTGCAGGTCAGCGGACATGTTGGCTCCTTGTTGGATGCAAAGGGGAAAGGATAACAGCGGAGGGCTTCGATTTACCACAGAGTCACAGAGACACAGAGAAAAGCGGGATCAATCTATTGTTGCCGAGCGATAATTGTCGCTTCGAACCGAGCCACAATTCAGAGTGGCAATTCAGTTTTTCTCTGTGTCTCTGTGACTCTGTGGTGAGTTGTTTTATTTGATCGCACCGACTTCTTCGATTGCGGCTGCCGTCCCCACCGGCCAGCTAGCTGCGATGAACGACATGCCATACACAACCGCCAGGATCGCGAATGCGCCAACCAGACTCACATTGTGCGCGACCGCGCCTACGGCCAGGGCGAGCACGAGTTGCAGGAAGGTTCCGGCGAAGTAGAACGTGTTTTGCACTCGGCCCATCAGATGTTTCGGGACCATCTCCATCAAACTGGTATTCATGGCGACGCCGCCGAGGCCGCGGGCCGAGCCCATGAGGAAATAAATCGAAATTGCGAAAATGAGAAACGGCGCAATCGGAGCGCAGACCACGCACACCGAGAGCACCGCCATGGAGAACGCGACCGCGCGGCGACCGCCCAGCCATGCGATCGCCTGCGGGGCGTACAACGCGCTAAGAAATGCTCCGCCGCCCCAACCCATATTCAGCCAGCCGTAGCCCTTGGCTCCGGCGTGAAAAACGCGGTCGCTGAGCGATGGCGTGACTACGACTCCGGTCACCATGGCTCCCAAGAACAGCGCCCAGCTGATTCCGAGCAGGATCACGGCCCGATGATCGCGCAGAAAGTGCAGTCCCTCGCGCATCTCGTGCCAGAAGCGTTGCAGCTGACTTTCAGCGGCGAGGATGTCGGTTTTCAATTCATCGGGCCGCAGCACTACGTGCCGTCCCTTGCGCACGGCGAAGTAGCAGAGAAAGGAGACGACGTAAGTAGAAACGTCGATCAGCAGCACCCCGCCCAAGCCGATGTGGTCATACATGAAACCGACAAGTGACCCGGCGATGAGCCATCCGCCCTGCACGCCCGCCAGCAGGAACGTATTCGACTGCACGAACTGGCCCTCGGGCGTGAGCTCCTGAATCAGCGCGGTGATGGTCGGCCAGAACATCCAGAAGCCGGCGGCGACCAGCGTGTTCATCAGGTAGAGTTCCCAAACCTTCGCCCGGTGTTGAAACGCCAAAACCGCGACCACGGCGATGACGATGCCGCGCACGGCGTCGAGCCACATCACTAATCGGCGGCGATCTTCACGATCAATGATGACGCCGGTGAAGGGAAGCATCAGCATGGCCGGCACGGTTTGCAGAACGGCGAACGTGCCCAGCGCGGTTTCGGAATGCGTGGCCTGCAGAATGTACCATGCGACGGCGGCCGAGTTCATCCCGCTGCCCAACATGGAAATCACGTTGGCGGCGAAGACGAAACGCAGCGGTCGCAGGCCTAGGATGGCGCGCATCTTTCTACTTTAGCTGAGAGCCGCGCGGTCCGGCATTAACCACCAAGGACACGAAGGTCCGGGTAGGCAAACAAGGATGAGTTTCCTTCGTTTCCTTTTGTCGTGGATGTTAATGGTGGTCGAGTTTGGCGAAAGCGATTCGTATCAGGGCATCGCTTCAGCGGTGCCGTCAGCGCAGCAGAGTCGGACGGCTTTAGCCGCTGAGTCTAACCACGGCAACCCCAGGGGCTGAAGCCGAAGCGCAGCAGCGCAACCTCGTGGCACGCCTGACAGGCGTGCCCTGATACGAAACCTCTATAAACTGCCGCAGTGCCTGGAGCCTTTGGCCTTGCGTGCAACGGCGTTCGGCGCTAGGATTCGCCTGCTGTTCTCGCGTACATCTCTCGTACATCGGAGGCGGGCTATGAAACGCTGCAGCGGTTGGCCGATGCTGGCTGTGTTTTTCCTCTCTTTCGCAGTTTTTGTTCCTCAGATCATCGCCCAGGTGGATCAGATCACGATTGCCGCGGGCACGGACGAAGATCACGCGCTGCAAGCTATCTCCAGCGAGCAGGATGCGCAAAAGAAAATCGCCATGTATCAGGAGTTCGTGCAGAAGTTCTCGGCGAATCCGGCGGCCGCGGCTTACGGGAACTGGCAGATTGCGCAGGCCTACCAGGCGACGGGCGACCTGCAGAAGTCGCTGGAGTACGGCGATAAGGCGCTGGCGGGGTCGCCCCACAACCTGGAGATTCTGGTATCGCAGGCGACCGTGGCGCTGCAGGCCAAGAGCTACGACAAGCTGATGGACTACGCCGCGAAAGGCGGCGAAGTGTGCCAGTCGATCGCGAAGCAGGCCAAGCCCGCGGACATGAGCGCCGAGGATTTTGCCAGCAAGATAACAACTGAGAAGGAAGCCGCGCAGGGCAGCTGCGATTTTCTGGAGACTTCCGGCTTCAATGCCATCGCCGGGGAAGCGGATCCGAAGAGCCGCATGGCGGACATCGATAAGTTCACCGCGGCTTTTCCCGACTCGAAAGATTCTGAGAACGTCTCGAATTTCGCCCTCGACGCACTCAGCCAATTGAAAGACAACGCGCGCCTGGTAGCCTACGCGGAAAAAACTTTAACGGCCAATCCCAACTCTCTGCCGGCGTTGCTGCTGCTGGCGAATTTCTACAGCCAGGATTCCAAGCCGGGCAGCGCCGCCAAGGCGATTTCGTACGCGCAGAAAGCAGTCGATGTGGCGAAGGCGGATGCTCCGGACGCTGACAAATCGCGAAAGCTCTCGGCGGGGGTGGCGCACAGCGCGATCGGGTGGGCTTATCTTAATCAGCAGAAAACCGCGAGCGCCATTCCCGAGTTGAGGACCGCTTCGACCCTACTTAAGGGACAGGACGATCAGCAGTACGCCCGCGCCATGTATGGTCTGGGGTTCGCCTATGCCAAGCTGAACAAGCTGACCGAGGCGCGCGACGCTCTGACCGAGATTGCGAAGGCCCCCGGTCCCTATCAGGCGCTGTCGCAGGATTTGCTGACCAAGGTCAATAGCGCTCGGGCGAAAGGACAGTGAGGTTTTCTCTTCCGTCAAAGGGCTTTCACCATAGAGGACAAAGGGGCTTCTCTGTGGAACTCTGTGTCCTCTGTGGTTAAGGGTTTGATTATTTTTCCGGTTTGACGAGTTCTTCGGAGAGCACCTGAGCCTTCCACGCCAGGGTGCGGGCGCGCTCGAGATCGCCGGCCTCGACGGCAGCTTTGGACTGTTGGATGAACTGGCGAGTCTGGTTGACCATTTCCTGCTGATTTGAGGTGAGCGGTTTTCCGGCAATCTTCTTGAGATTTGCTTCCGTAGCGTCCAGCATTTGGTTGGCAGTATCCCGCTGGGTGGAAGTCTGGCTAGGGGGAGGGCCTCCGGCCAACTGAATGCTCGGTTCTGAAGTTCCTCCCTGGCGCACAATCACTTTCGGCGGCGGGCAGTTCGTTGCAGGACTTGCAGTCGCTGGCGCTGGAGCCGTTGCGGGAGCGGGATCTCCCGGGGCCGACGTAGAACCAGAAGCAGTCTGACCGGCGGCAGGCATGGTGCCGCAGTTGGTTGGGCGCGCCCTCTTCTTATGGTGTGGCCGCTGGGCCGCGGGAGTGCTATGAGACGGAGATGTTTGTGTCGGACTAGCTTGTGTTGTACCTGCCGCTGAAGATGGAGGCTGGGACGGGGCCGCATTCTGCGCGGTGGGCGGGAGTGACTGATCTGGTTTCGCCGGGGTCGCAGGCGGCGTGCTCGCAGGTGATGTCTGCTGCGCAATCGGATACCCCGCCATCGACAGCGGTGCTGAGAGCGCGCTGAAAACGCCGATGAGAAAAATTGCGGCCAGAGTCATAGAAATTCCCAGACAATGTGAAACCCGAAGCAACCTGATTTTACGCCTTTGTGCGCGACTGCCGGCCCAGGGCATCCCATTCTCGGCCGCGGAGAGCGGGCTCTGCGGCACCCGGTGCCCCTAGTCTCCGGGTTGTACCGCTGCGTCAGCTGCATAGGCTGGGCCAGCCTCCATTGCGGCCACCGCGGCCGGAATATGGAAGCGGAAAATCGTCCCGGTCCCCTCTGTTGACTCGAAGTCGACCGAGCCGTAGTGCCATTGCAGAACCTGATAAGTCTGCGCCAGGCCGATGCCGCTGCCGTCTTTCCCCTTCGTGGTGAAATAAAGTTCGAAAATCTTATCGTGCAGATCTTGCGGAATTCCGCCGCCCTCATCGCGAACCTCGGCCACCACCAGATTGTTTTCGCGCCGCGCGGAGATGGTGAGCAATCCTCCGTGGGGCATGGCCTGCACTCCGTTGAGCACCACGTTGAGGATGGCCTGCTTCATCAGATCAACATCAACCTTGACGGCCAGGCGCTGTTCCGGCATGTGACGCTCAATGGTGACCCCGTGCTGCCCGGCGTCGGGGGCGGCGAGTTGCGCCACTTCTTCCATCAGGCGGCGCAGATCGACCTCCTCCAGGTGAAGGTCGCGCGGGCGCGTGAAATCGACCAGCGTCTGCACCACTCGATCGAGGCGGCGGATTTCGCTGTCGATAATGTCCATGTGACGGCGCGTATCGGGCTCCTGCTCCGCTAATTTGTTGCGCAGTAATTGCAGGTGGAGCACGATGGCGTTGATGGGATTCTTGACTTCGTGGGCCACGCCGCGGGTGAGGCGTCCGCTGGCGGAAAGGCGGCGGGACATCTCAATCTCGTCGCCGATGCGGCGCACCGATTCGGGGTCGCGCATGATCAGCAGTGCGCCAATCTGCGAATTTTTTTCCTGCACGAAGTCGAGAGAAACCTGCACACGCTTTCCCCCGGCCCCTTCGAACTCCCGCTGGGACAAGGGACGCCGGCGCTCGAAGGCGTCGAGCAGCGCCACGGATAGAGGAGAATCCTGGTCGAATACTTCCTGCACGGTGTGTCCCAGAAGTTCGGCGCGCGGACGGCCAAGAAATCCTTCTACGGGCGCGCTCACCAGCACTACGCGCGAGTCGCGCGCGAACAGCATCAAGCCATCCTGCAGCTTGGACATGAGTTGGTCCACGTTGTCTTTGAGAGCCGAGAAAATTTCCCGGCTGTCGCGAATCTGGCGGCCCAGGTTGGCAATCTTGAGAGACACGAGGCCGTACTCATCGTGCCCGGATTCCTCGCCCGAGAGTGCGTCTGCATCCCCGGCACTTACGCTGTCGAGATTCAGGCTGATTCGCTTGAGCGGTCCCAACGCCAGGTTGGAGATTCCCGCGGCCAGAAACAGCGAGCCAAAGATCAGCGCGATCGAGATGTAGACGGCTTTCAACAGGCGGGCCTGAACTTCACTCTTCAGAAATACCGTCTGCACGCCGATGCGGATCGTACCGAAGGGTTCGCCGTTCAATTCGATCGGGTAGGTCACGTCGTACACGGCGGCGGGGCTGAAGACCAGGCGGAATTGTTCGCGGAAGCGGGCGCTGACAACTTTCTGAAAATCCGGACGCGGAGCGATCACCTTGCCCACCATGCTGGCGTTGGTGTGTAGCAGAGCCTTGCCGGTTACGTCGACGATGGCGACGTCATAGATGAATCGCCAGTCGCCGGGATCGGATTCGAGCAGGTTGTTGAGCGCGACATCGGTCTGCACGTACTCCGAAAAGGCGCGGCGCACAGCGGTGACGTTGTTGGTGTCGATGGGAGTACTGCCGAAGTCGGGTACCGCGTTGAATACCGCATAAGCCAGTTGGTGGGTCAGGCTGGTGGCAGTTTCGTTGGCGTTGGCGATCCGCAGCCGCAGGATTTGTGAGAGGTAGAGGTAGGAAAAAGCGGTCACCATCGCCGTCACCATAAGCGTGATGACCAGCACGATGATGGTCTTTCGTCGCAGCATGAAGGAAGATGGAAAGCTCTCGTTCTAGAAAACCGGGCAAAGAGCCGTGGGAGGAGTTCTCAGCTACTGGGTACTTCCTCCTTGCCGGGGACTGCCTCCGCGGCGGCGCTGCCGTATTCCTTTAACTTGTTGTGCAGCGTTTTCAGGCTGATGCCGAGAATTTCGGCGGCTCGCGTTTTATTGTTGCTGGTTGCCTCCAGCGTTTTCAGGATCAGCATTTTCTCGGCTTCTTCCACGGTTGTGCCCACGCCCAGGCGAACCGCATCAGGATCGTTGGCCGCGGTGCGCAGCGGAGCTTGTCCAAATCCCGGCGGCAAGTGTTTGGTCTCGATCACTCCAGCGTCGCACACGATAACCGCGCGCTCCAGCGTGTTGCGCAGCTCGCGGACGTTGCCCGGCCAGGAATAATTGTTGAACTGGTTCAGTACGGCCTCACTGACTGCGGCTACTTTGCGGGCATGCTTGGTGCTCATCTCAGCGAGCAATAGTTGCACCAGGCTGGGAATGTCCTCTTTGTGCTCGCGCAGGGGAGGCATGTGGATGTTGAACACGTTGAGGCGATAGTAGAGATCGCTGCGTATCTCACCTCGCGCCACAGCCTCGTCAGGAATTTTGTTGGTAGCGGCGAGCACGCGCACGTCCACTGAGGTTTCGACCTTGCTCCCCAAGCGCCGCAGTTTGCGGTCTTCCAAAACGCGCAGCAGCTTAGCCTGCGTTCCGATTGGCATCTCGCCGATTTCATCTAGAAGAAGGGTTCCGCCTTCCGCCAGTTCAAAGCAGCCGGTGCGGCGTTCCAGTGCTCCGGTGAAGGAGCCTTTTTCGTGGCCGAAAATCTCGCTCTCCATCAAAGTTTCGGGAATCGCGGCGCAGTTGATGGCGACGAAAGGCCGATCTTTCCTCGGGCTTAGTTCGTGGATGGTGCGGGCTACGAGTTCTTTTCCCGTTCCGCTGGCTCCGGTGATCAGCACCGACGCAGTGCTGGGCGCAACCATCTCGATGAGCCGGAAGATTTCCTGCATCTTGCGCGAGGCTCCGTTCAGACGGCCCAGCGATCCGGCGTCGCGCAGGCGGCGGCGCGTGGCCTCGAGTTCGGCGCGGGTGCCCAGCAGGGCGACGGCATTGGCCAGCATGGTCCGCAAGCGGTTGGTATCGATGGGCTTGGTGAGGTAGTCATACGCGCCCATGCGCATGGCTTGCACCGCGCTGTCGATCGTGCCTTGAGCCGTGACCATGATGACAGCGATGGTGGTGGCCTGTTCGGCAAGGTGCCCGAGCAATTCGATCCCGCCCATGCGCGGCATCTTCATGTCGGTGATGACAATCGAGGGGGACCACTGGGTCGCCTTCTCCAGGCCCTCTGCGCCGTCGCGGGCCGTCTCCACGCGAAACCCCCAGGAAGACACCAGTTCAGACAGGCCGGAGCGCTCGTTCTCCTCGTCTTCGACAATCAGTATTTTTTCGTGACTCATCGGCTTGCTCGGTCGCCTCTTATCTTCTGTCTATGTCATCCCGCTCTGGGTCATCCGGCTCTGGCTAAGCTGTCTCGGTTATCTGAGGTCCCACCTTGGGATTTGCCAAGCATCGGATCGAATCCCCACAATACGCGGCCAGCTTCCAGTCCGGCAAGGTCTGGATGGGCCAACTGGGGGCAATCCCGCTGCCCGTCGGGAATTTCAATTTGAGACCAAATCGCCGGGAGTGGTTGCCCAAGTTGACAACCTTTTGAGTCTACGCTTTCGCTGGGGGCAACGGTGCGGTAGAATTCGCTGTTCCCGGACAGGTCTCCCATAATTCCACAAATTCTGCGGGAAAGTTTTCTTGCGGCATACTTTTTCTGATCCTGTCCGGTTGCCCAGGCAAACTGGCGAACGATCGAATCTTGGAGGATTCCATGATAGTCAGCACCAAGCGCGCATGCCGACGAGGCATGGCCGGTTTGTCAGCGTTGATCGCGGTGTTTGTGCTTTCCGCTTCCGCGCTCGCCCAGAGCGACGACAACCCGAAATTTGATGTGTTTGGCGGATACCAGTGGCTGAATCCTGGCGCCACGGTTCCGACGGGCAGCGATCCCAATAATCCCGTGCCGTTTAAGCTTCCAGCCATGGCCAGGGGAATTGGCGGCGCCTTCACCTACAATGTTGATCCCCATTGGGGTCTGGAGGGGGACGTTGGGTACAACCGGGACAGCGGCAGCGGATCTTCGGAATGGACTCTCGGCGCTGGACCAAGGTTTATCGTACGCAACGAGGACGTAGCGTTTTTCCTGCATGCCCTGGGTGCCTTCAATCGAGCGACTTATAGCGATGGATTCGTGACCCACAACGGTGTGGGCATGATTCTGGGCGGCGGCATGGATCTGAAACTCACAAAGATGCTTTCCTGGCGGGTGTTCGGGCTTGACTTCGTGTGGGCGCAGCACAATTTTGCCGCTGAGGCCGCTCCGGAATTTTCGTCGCTGCGGCGTCCTGGATTCGACGGAGTTAGACTACGCACCGGTGTTGTCCTGGCCTGGGGCGGTGCCGCACCCCCGGTTCCGGCAGCCGCATGCTCCGTGCAACCCGCTGAAGTCTTGGTAGGCGAACCGATCGCGGCTACGGTCACGGCCAGCAACTTCAATCCCAAGCACACCGTAACTTATAGCTGGAGCGCGAATGGCGGCCAGGTGACCGGAAAAGATACGGCTGCCACTGTCGACACCAACGGCGCGACTCCCGGCAGCTACACGATTACGGCGCACGTAACCGATCCTAAGTCCACCAAGAACAACGAAGCCAGCTGCACGGCGAACTACACGGTGAAGCCGTTGCCGCCGAAGAATCCTCCAACCATGTCGTTGTCGGCCAACCCGACCGATCTGGTCACGGGCGGAAGCGTAAACCTCTCGGCCTCTTGCACCAGCCCCGACGGCGTTCCCGTATCCGTCGCCAACTGGACGTCCACCGCCGGTGCCGTTTCCGGCAGCGGCAGTTCGGCAACCCTGAGCACCGTTGGAGCGCCCGCTGGTACGGTGACGGTCACTGCGACCTGCACCGACTCGCGCGGACTCAGCGGACAAGGCTCCGCACAAGTCACGTTGGAAAACCCGCCCCCACCGGCAGTTAATCCCGAGGTTGTCCGGTTGGAGGCTAAACTGTCACTGCACAGCGTTTACTTCGTGACCGACTATCCTAAGGTGGCGAAACCCAATGGCGGCCTGCTGCTCAGTCAACAGAAGACGCTGATCGAGCTGGCTTCCGACTTCAAGAAATATCTTGAGAGCAAACCGGATGCGCACTTGATTCTGGGCGGCCACGCGGATCACCGCGGTGCCGCAGCCTACAACCAGGCGCTCTCCGAACGGCGGGTCGCCCGCACCAAGAGTTTCTTGGTCGAACAGGGCGTTCCTGAGGCCAACATCGAGACCAAGGCGTTCGGCAGCGAACACAACCTGACCACCGAAGAGGTGCAAGGTGAGGTCGCCAGCAACACCGAACTGAGCTCGGAAGAAAAGGCCAGGGTGCTGAAGAATATCGATACCATCCGCATGGCCAGCAACCGCCGCGTGGATGTCACCTTGAGCACGACTGGTCAAACCTCGACCCGCCAGTTCCCGTTCAACGCCACGGACGCGCTGACCCTGATCGGCGGCAGAACGCCGGTGAAGAAAGCTGCGCCCACAACCAAGAAGGCGGTTCCCAAGAAGAAACAGTAAGAAGATAATCGACCACAGTTGTCGCAACCTCGCGGAGAGCGCTCACACGCGCTCCGCGATTTTTTTGCGGTGGTGAATGAAGAGCACCCGCCCGCATCGATCAGCCGAGGAAGATCAGCCAAGTAAGATCAGCCGAGGAAAATCGGCGGGCTCCGATCCAGGGCATCGCTTCCCAGTCCGCTTCCTAGCCGTGGTCACATTTTCCCATTCGCGGAAAAATCCAAGGTTCACTGTACCAATGACTAGTACATTCTGCGTTGCGCAGCGCTCTGCGCACCCTATCATTGAGTTGCAACTCTTTACTTAAAATTTCACGAAACGGATGAAGCGCTTCCCCCTCGCTTTTCTGGTTGTGGATTCGTTTCTGTATTGGGCCATGTGTAGATTGATTCGGGTTCTTGTAGTATCTGTTCCTCTTCTGTTCGTCTTCCTTGTCGCGCCGTCGGCCTTTGCGCAATCGTGGATCAATGCCGTCAACGCGACCCCGACAACCACCACCGCTGCCATCACCTGGACAACCGCCGTGCCTGCCAATTCGCAGATCGCGTACGGTACGACGACCAGTTACGGCAGCAGCAGTGCGTTGAACTCGAACCTGGTGACGACGCACTCGGCTAGCCTGACGTCGCTGACTGCCGGGACCACTTACCACTATCGCGTGCTGTCGGCCGATTCCACTGGCGTAGTGGTCGCGGGCCTGGACAACGTCTTTACCACTCCGTCCGCGGCCATCAGTGTCTCGGTCTCGCCCTCCAACGTGACGGTGGCCTCGGGGGGAACAGAGCAGTTCTCGGCTCAAGTCACAAACACCAGCAACACGGCGGTTACCTGGTCGGCCACCTCCGGCACTGTGAGCGCCACCGGACTGTTTACGGCTCCCACCGTGACCGCGACGAAAACCGTGACCGTAACGGCTACCAGCGCCGCCGACAGTACCAAATCTTCCAGCGCCACGGTGACCGTAAATGCGGCGGCCGGCATTTTGACGCTGAGTCCTGCGAGCATCAGCTTCGGCAGCGTCACGGTCGGCCAGACGAGCCCTGTTTTGATCTCCACCTTGACCAACACGGGGAACGCTTCGTTGACGATTACCAGCGACTCACTTTCCGCCGGCGACTTCAATTGGGGCGGCAAGGGCACCTGCAACGACAGCACGCTGTCTCCGGGAGCAAGTTGTACGTACAGCGCAAAGTTCACGCCAACCGCGACCGGGACTCGGACGGCCACCATCACGATCTACTCGACCGCTTCGGATTCGACCGTAACGCTGCCACTCTCTGGGATCGGAACGACGACGACGACCGCTGGCACGCTCGGCGTCAGCCCGGCCACCCTCGCCCTAGGTAGCGTGGTCGTGGGCACGAGCGGAACCGCATCCGGGACTCTCACCGCGGGCGGATCGAGTGTTACCGTCAGCGCGGTCAGCAGCAACAGCTCCGCATTCACTGTCGGAGGACTGTCTCTGCCGGTTACGATTCCAGCAGGGAGCAGCGCTGCGTTTACGGTGAAGTTCAACTCTCAGACCACCGGCGCCGTGACCGGAGCGCTTACCTTCACCAGCAATGCCCAGTCCTCGACCACGGTCGAGAGCGTCACGGCAACCGGTGCGTCTGCGCCCGTACACTCGGTCAACCTGTCGTGGAGTGCAAGCACGTCCTCGAATGTGACTGGCTATAACATTTATCGCGCGGCCTATGCGAGCGCGTGCGGATCCTACTCCAAAATCAACTCATTGCTGAATACGGGCACCCTGTACACGGATCCAGCAGTGGTCGACGGCGCGACCTACTGCTATGCCACCACCGCAGTCAATACCAGCAACGAAGAGAGCGCGTATTCCAATGTAGTCTCCAACGTGCAGGTGCCTGCTCCTTAGTGGTCCGGGCGAGTTGTCCGCGGCGGGGACTCAACCGGCGCTCAGGGTTTCGTTTCGCAACCCGGGCTGTCGCCGTAATAAGCGTTGCCTTTGTAGTCGAGTTCCTTCAGGCCCGCAGCCGAGGTGTAGTATCCGCGGACGGCTTGGGCGCGGGTGATCTCGAAGAACTTTTGCACAGGGTCGCCGGGCTGGCCGGTGCCAACGGAAGTCAGCAGATCAATTTGTTGCAAAGCGGTGAGCTGCAGGAATTCCTGACCGTGGGCGTGGAGAGACAGATCGCGCAGCGCGGAGAGTCCCGCACGGGCTACGAACTGGGGATCGGCGGTTTCGAGATCGCGCACCGAATCTTCTCCGTTGATGGCCACGGCAAGCAATCGATGCAGCGGGTCGAGGTGCTGCGCGGCGGCGCGAACTCCCGCGGCGGAATACAGCCACAGATCGAACCACTGCGTAGCTTGTGACAAGGCCGTGGCGTCCACGTCGCCCAGCAGGATCTCGACGAATCGGGTGACGATGCGGAACTCCTCGACCGAGAAGAACTGCGGCTGAAACGGGAGCGAGTTGGGCTGGACGTACTCCGTCTCACTGCCGGGTGGCGGAGACCACTTGTTGCCGCCACTGCTCAGAGCGTGAACCAGATGTTCGGGCGAAGCGTCGTAGAGGCCGGGCGGCAGCGCGGAAGCGGCGAGTGGCGCGTCTTGTGCTGCGCCCAGCAGAGCCGCCGCGGATTCTGGAACGAGTCCGCTCACGCCGGCGAGAACGACCATTTCGCCGAGCCGCAGCAGCCACTGGCGGCGGGAAGGGTCGTCGGCTTGTGATGATGCCGATCGAGTCGGCTGTTGTTCTTCGCTCATAGCTCCCCTCGGCGAAACGCTCGCGCAATGTGCTCCCCGGCGCGGGCCGAAATGGCCATGATCGTCAGCGTGGGCTCGTAGCATCCCTGGGTCGTGAAGACGGCTCCGTCGGTCACGAAGATATTCGGAGCATCGTGCACTTTGCAGTTGGCGTCAACCACGCTCTTCTTCGGATCAGAGCCCATGCGGGCGGTTCCGCATTCGTGGATGTTCTTGCCGAAGACGCTGAGGTGACTGTTAGGCGGGGTTGCGTCGGTGAGCTTCATCGCGTCAAGGATCGCGCTGACGTTTTCGCGCATCGATGCGGCCATGGCCCTCTCGTTTTCTCCGTAGCTCGCGTTGACGTGCAGCACGGGGATTCCCCAGGCATCCTTCTTGTCGGAATCGAGCCGGACATAATTGTCGGCGCGAGGCAGGCACTCGCCCTGCGCTTCCATGCCGAAGTAGTATGGGATCTCCTGGCGCACGCGCTTGCGCCATGCGTCGCCCAGTTCCGGCATGAGAAAGGCGTGCCCGTAAAGCTCCTGGCTGCCATCGCCATCGAAACGGTAGCCGCGCAGGAACTTGGAACTGCGATCTTTGGCCCCGCTGCCGGCGGTGTTGACGTACTTGGGGATCAGGAATCCGCAGGGCCGGCCGACCGCTTCACGCTTGGAAGAATGCAGGCTTGGCATCAGGCCGCCGGCATCTTCGACCGTGAAGTGGTCCATCAGGTAATGGCCGAGCACGCCGTTCGCGTTGCCGACTCCCTGAGCATGGGCGGGCGAGCGTGAATTCAGCAGGATGCGAGTCGATTCCAGCGCCCCGGCGGCAACGACGACAACCTGAGCATAGACTTCGCGATGCTCGCGCGTGATTCTGTCGATGTAGTGGACACCCTTGGCGCGGCCGCTGTGGTCGATGAGAAGGTCGCTGACAATGGCGTCGCTCACCAGCGTGAATTTTCCGGTGCGGGCCGCGGCGGGCAAAGTTACTGACGGGCTGTTGAAATACGAAGCGGTGAAACAGCCGCGCTGGCACTGGTCGCAATAGTGACAGGCGGGGCGGCCGCGATGCGGAACCGTCAGGTTGGCGACGCGGTCAGCTATGACGCGCCAGCCAAACGTGCGCTCGATCACTTGTTTGGCTTGCAGCGCGCCGCAGGAAAGATTCATGGGCGGCAGAAATTGTCCGTCGGGCAATTGCGGCAGGCCTTCGCGCGATCCGCTGACACCGATATAGCTTTCCACCAGGTCGTAGTAAGGTTCGAGTTCCTGGTAGCTGATGGGCCAATCTTCGCCGTATCCGTCGCGAGTGGCGGCTTTGAATTCGTTGTCGCTGTAGCGATAGCTTTCTCGCGCCCAGCAAAACGTTTTCCCGCCAACCTGGCGGCCGCGAATCCACATGAACGGTTTGTCCGCGGGGAAGGTGTAGGGGTGCTCCAGATCGTTGACGAAGAACTGATGGCTATATTCGTCACAGGCGTAACACAAGCGTTGCACCGGCTGGGTCTCGAGCAGACGCTGCTGGTTGCCAAAGCCGCGGAACTTCAGCTGGTAGGGCCAGATGTGCTCGGTGAAATCGCGTGTGGGGACGCGCGGCGGTCCAGCTTCGAGCATGACGACGGTGAGTCCGCGCTCGGTCAGCTCTTTGGCGACCCATCCGCCACTGGCGCCGGAACCGATGACCAGCACTTCATGGATTGCTCTGCGCGCCAAGGGCATGAGGCGGACAGTTTAACAAAATGCCAGACCTCGATGGCGGACAGCCCCATAAGGCTGACTTAAGCTTTTTCCGTTTAGGGTCTGGCAACTTCCCCGAACCCCAACAAAAACCAAAAAGAATCCTCTTGAATCCGACTGGCCTTCTCATGGAAGGCCATTCCACTTAAATCCGCAGTTGGCAGTGAAGGCACTGTCCCTGTAGAGTGCGAATCTCTAGCTGGTGCGGCCCCCGAGTTGCTGCTCTTTCTTAGCGCGTGCAAGGCTCAGTTGCTCGATGGCTGATGCCATGCTGTTACGAGCATCCTTCGCATAGTCTTTCAAAAGATCGTCCGTCTGGAGTGGTAGAACCTCACCGAGACACTCTTCCAATCGTCCCACCAACCAGTCAATCAGTTGTATTGAACGGTCACCCTGCTGGACCGTGGGATCATCATTAGGAAATGCCATTCTCTGTCCTCCCCTGCAACGATAGCACCCAAGACCTATCTTTGCCCAAAGACATCGCACAAAACCCACGCTAGAACGTCAGCGAATGCTATTGCCCAGAGAAGAGCCTCGGCCTGCGTTTGTCGCTCGACTGCCGCGGTTGTATACTCAATTCCCGACACCATCAAACCAACAGAGCGCCGGTTTACCAAAAACTCTGGCCAAGGGCGAATTGGGAACGCCCGGATGCACGGAGTTTTTATTTTGCACCTCAGAAGGTTGCTGGCGGCCATGTTTCGCAATTTCACTCGGTTTCCGTTCGGGCTGCCTCCCGGAGACGACGAGGCTGCTGGTGTGTCCCCGTCGTGCGCGAACCAGGAAGCGAATTTCCAGCCAGTCTTTGATCAACTATACCGGACACTTATACCGGACATTACGGTGACCACGAGGTAATGCTATGCCCCCGATCGAGATTCTAAGCGTCGAAGAAGCCAGCGAAAGCGCAGCTCCAACGGCGATTCCGCCGAAGGATCGCATACCGGCACGGCGCCGTTTTTACGCGCTGTCAGTCAGAGATCATGTCCGGCTGCTCTTGCCGTTCCTGCTGGCCGGCGCGGTGGGCGTGCTCGTCCGCGCGAAGTATCCCTACTGGGGGCCAGCCAGCGAGTTGGCATATTTTCTGGCCGACGCTTTGATTGTGGCCATGATTTTGGGGGTAGCGTTCGATCTTTTCTCCGCCAAGCTCCTGGTGGAAAGGGTTTCCGACGGGCTGGCGCAAACCTTGGTCGGACGAGGTCTGCCTGCCGAGATGCAAGGCCTGGTTCGCGATGTTGTTTCCACCGACCTGGTGCGGGATCACTACGTGAAGAGCTACGCCTTTTCGACTCCCGAGAACGGGCGCGTCCAGGTGGATGTCGAGGTTCGTTACGAGATCAGAAATTACTCGGAAGCGGTACGCGATTATGCCCCGGAGTTAACCCCCGAAACTTTTTTCCAGCCGGAGTTTCGTTTTCTGGAGTACGGAATTGCCGGAAGAAAAATCTACACGTTTTCTGACCAGAACCTCGCCTCCAAGGTGGAGATTGAAGACACGCTCGGCGTTACCCGAGTGCCCCGGAGCGCTTTGCCAACCCTGAGTCTCAACCCGGTCAGGGCCGGAGAGAAGGCCGCATGCCAGGTCACGTGGAGATATGGCTTAACCGTGCCCGAACAGTATTGCGACGTAACCGATCTTGACGAGGCCACACTGGGAGCGACACTACATGTGGAAACGCTCCCCGAAGAACTCGAATTCGTCTCGGGATGCGACGCCAGCCTGCACCATGAACCCGGCAGCCAGTCATGGTACTTCGAACGAGCGTTCCTTGCGGGCCAACATCTCCGCGCCTGGTGGTTCCGCCGCAAGCCTCAAGCGCGAGTTCCGCGTCCCCGCACGTGAGAGTCAGGCGGGGGGTTCGAGGCGTGTCATGGGGATGTTTCGCCAACTAAGAAAGCCCCTCGCAGCGTGCGGGGATTCGAGACGGGCAAACGTCGCTGAGCTCTAACACTCCATGTTCGAGTAGGATTTAATAAGTATGAGACTCCTCAGGGCATTTTCAAAAGGCGGTTTGTGACAGCCGATGCTGGCGGGATATTGGGAGGCGGCTATTCGGTGCAGTTGCGAATCCGGGCGCTCACGTATCGAGAGGCGGACCATTCGCTCAAGGTTGGCGTCGAACCTCTCAAGGGAGACGCAGGGTGGATAGTTTATCTCGATTCGATTGGAAGTTGGCAACCACCGTTTGCAAACGACGCTTTGAGTCCGGAAAGGCTTGCAACGATTCGCATAAATATCGTTCGTGCACTGGACGCGATGGGTATAACGTACTCCGCCACTGGACTGCCTTCTGGCGCGATGTCGATGTGAGGCATCCGGATTCTTGACGTAATCTGGCGATTCTCGCTCAAAGTTCGGCAAACTCGGGGACAGACGGGACGTTCACCTAACTTCCGAGACCAGAAACCGGGAACGTCCCGTCTGTCCCAGAGTTTTGTCCAAGAATTCGGATCGCAGAATAGGATCGCGTCAGAGCACCTCTAGCACTCAAAGTCCGCGTTCCGGTGCCTCAAGATTGCGCCGATAGCGCATATCGTTTACCGTGAGGCCCCACACTTCGTCCGTTCGCTGCGCTCCATCCGGGGTCCACTGATCCCTCCGATAAAAGCGCTCCGCCCGAACGTTGCCTACGAGTACCCAAAGAATCGCTTTTCGAAATCCCAGATCGAAAAGCCGAGCCCGCGCTGCCAACACAAGTGCAACCCCCATGCCTCGGCCCCAGTGGTCGGGATCAACGTACAGTGCACAGAGTTCTCCGTAACCTGGCATATTCACGTCCTGCGCGGGCACGGTCGTGGCAAAACCCCGAATCTCCCCGCTTTCGGTTAAGACGATCGTATGCGGCGTGAGGGGATCGAGGCTGCCGAAATTGTATTTCTCCGCTCGATCCTCCGGACGAAGTTGATCGAGATACTCATCGGGCATCAAGTTGCGGTATGCCGCCTGCCACGAGCGAACATGGACTCGCGCTACGGCCATTGCATCCGTTGGCTCGGCGTGTCGGAACTGCACATCACCGATGGTAAAGCATCGGGCAATGGGAGATCACGCTGAATGAGAGGAACGAAAACTCACTCACGATGATGTTCGAATCCCCATCCTGGCGCGGCATCGCGCGCGCATCAGGATGGGCGGTGTTGATCTGGAATTGCTTCTTTCTACTGCTAGGGCTTTCCGGTGTTCACCGTCGTCCAACTGGAGCAGGTGATTCCTCCTGCAGTTGTGGTGGTCGAAGGAACGGTAAGCGTGGAAAGAACCCCAACGATCCCTTCCTTGGGCACATTGGCTTGCGTCTCTGGCACAGTCACGGGGTTATCGCTGATCGGTTCCGATTGTGACCAAAGCGGCGTAGCAACGTTTTGATTGCTGATGAGCCACGCATCCCAGGTCGCGGGTACGGGAGTTGCGAGCGTGAAATTCATGGTCAGCGTGCTGGTAGTAGCATTGTAGGAAAGCGCGTCCTTAAGGACGCAAGTCGGCGGGATCGGGTTTGGAGGGCAGGTTCCGGCGGCACACGACACGCCCAAACTGTAATTGACCGTCCCCACATCGTAGAGTGTGCTGACCACCAGTAAATACGTGCCAGTTACGGTTGGCGTCATATCCGCCGTGACTACGTACCAGTTGCCATGCAATCCCGCGCTCGTGCAGGTTGAATTCACGGCCACCGACCCGCCCGGCTTATAAACTGCAAAGCACACATTGTTCGCGGGCGACGGGACGCTAGCGGTTATTTGGTAAACGCCGGTGGTGGCTGCATAGAACTTGTAAGCCTCCTGCGCTGTCGGCGGGCTGACTTCCGAGGATATATTTGCCGGAAGAAATATTAGGCTGGCGTCGGGTGGCACGGGGTTCAAACGCTCGAGCGAGAGATTGTACGAAATAGTTCCACCCGTCGCAGTCACATCGATCGTGTAAGACCCGCTCTCCGACAGGGTCTGAGCATTGTACAGGAAGTACCAGTTGCCGGTCTCCCCCGCTGATGTGCAGCCAAGATGAGTCTTCGTCAAACTGGGAGACCAAAGATCCAGGCAGACGTTTGAGGTGGGGCTCGCCCCGTCCTCGATAAAGCTCCAAATGTCTCCTTTGGACGCAGTGAACACAAAGGAGTCCACATCATTGACCGAATTGAGAACACAATTCGTCCCGGAGTAGGTCATCCCGGAACTGATCGCTACATTCGGTGCCGGTTCTTTCGGGCAGTTTTTCGCTGTGGTCGTTGCCCAACTGGCACCAGGCATTAGCAGGGCGGCGGAAAGAATAGCAGCGCTGAGCAAGCTGAACTTCGTTCCATTGCGCATCATATCCTCCTGAGTTCTTCTGGCCTTCTGGAGAGGCCCGAATCGATCAATAGAAAGGAACAATGGCTGTAGGAATTGAAAAAACGCCTGGGGAGAATGCGGACTCCGGTACTCTAGCACCGACCGCATGGCCCGTCCAGAGGACTGCGGGGAAATAAAGATTGGGAAGCGGCCTGAAAAGGAGTGACTCCGATCACAGATGTGGGAATTCTAGAAACCTCAGAACTTCACAAGGCGTACACCGAGCCCGCATTGAAGCTAGTTCCGCAGCCGCGACCCGACGCTCGAAGCGCGCCTGTAGTCACGAAATAGTTTGAGCAAGGGAATAATCTACACCCTCCCCGAAAGTGCTATCGCCAAGTACTTGATTTAATGAGACCGTGTCTGGTAACTGGGTTGCGACTTCCGGGTGGACGAACAGCGGGCGAGGATGATTTTGATGAGCCGGTTCGGCGGACCGCGAGCTTTGACGATTTGGTCGTTGTTGCTGGTGATGTTCCCGAAGATGTTAGCGACGCTGCTAGCAACGCTGTTAGCAACGATGTTGCTCGCGCTGCTGTGCCTGGCCGCTTGCGACCGTCCCGACGGGCCGCAAAGTCAAAGTGGCGACAGCGCCGCTCATGCCGATCAGCATCAGGCTCCGTTTCAAGAGGGAGAGAAGCCAACCACCCCTCCGGGGGACTCTGCGGCAGCTCAGGACAGCGGCTCCAATCCTGGACCCGGTCTGCCTTTCCACGATTCCCAAGACCTTCCTGCGGGCACACTGCTCACGATTCGGCTGAAGAATCCGATTTCCGCGGCGAATCCTGGCGCTCACGCCACCTTCGTGGGCGTCGTCGACGAGCCGGTTGTGATTGCGGGGAACAAGTTAGTTCCGCGCGGTGCCACGGTTGCAGGTCGAGTGGAGTCTGCCCAGGCCTCCAACCTCAGACGCAATCGCGGATACCTCCGGCTGGCCCTCAACTCGATCCAACTCGGAGGCGTTAGCCTGCCGGTTCAGACCTCCAGCCTTTTCGTGCGCGGGACGGCGGCCGAGGTCCCCGCTTCCCAGACAGAGGGTCAGCAGAACGCTGGTCCACAGAGTACGGGTCCGCAGAGTGGCGGTCCCCACAGCGCCGCTCCACAAAGTGACGCGCAACCGGGCGAATCCTCGTCCGCCGTCGTTTCTCTTGAAAAAGGGCGCCGGCTCACCTTCCGCCTGACCGAACCGGTTTATGTTGCAGCCAGCCAACATCTGCGACCGGATCGGTGAGCTCGCTCCGCCAGACTTCGCTCCGCCAGGCTTCGTTCCGCCAGGCTTTGCTCCGCCAGACCAGCGCGGGAGAGCAGGCGAAAAAGTTTTCCACAGAAATAATTCCCGTTTTAGTGACATCTGCCCTTCGCAGGTGCGTTCCCGTTTCTCTATAGTGGCCTCGAAACGGGATTTGATCCGGAAGTAACGCTCACCAATTCCCATTTCAGGAAAACTAAGGTCGCGGGCAACCCAATAACCGGTTCCTTCCGGGAATGATTCCGCGCAGAGTAGTTATATGAGCACCGCTGCTGAAATTCCGTGGACGCCGCAGGACTCGCCAACCGACCTGCATCCTCTTTTCGCGACCGCCCCCTTCGCCCTGGCGCAGTGCCAGCGCGCGGGCAACATTACGGCGCTGAATCCGGCGCTGGAACACATGCTCGGCGGCAGATCGCGAATCGCGCGCTCTCTGTGCTTCGCGGATCTGATTCATCCCCAGGAACGGACCGAGGCGAAACGGCTGTGGAGTGAACTATTCGAGCGGCAGCGCGACAGTTTTCAGATGGACTCGCGGACCACCGGCGCCAATAGCCGTCCCGTGCGCTGGACGGCATGGCGTGTCCCAGGAACGAACGGTCATGCCGACTACGCGCTCGCCTCGGCCGAAGACGCGTCGCGGCACCGCGAGGCCGAGCAACGTCTGCAGCAGGCTCAGAGATTGGAATCCGTGGGGCGTCTGGCCGGAGGCGTGGCGCATGACTTCAACAATCTTCTGACCGGAGTCCTGCTCTACTGCGATCTGCTCATCGCCAATCTGGAGCCCTGCCATCGGGTGCGCAAGTACGCCGAAGAAATCCGGAATGCCGCCATCCAAGCCACGGGCCTGGTGCGGCAGTTGCTCACGGTGGCCAGACCGGCGAATTCAGAGTCGCGTCTGTTTTGCCTCAACGACATTGCCGAAGGCATGCGCAACCTGCTGGTCCGCCTGATTGGAGAAAACATTGAACTGAAGTTTCACCTCGATGCCAACCTCGGATTGGTCAAGATGGATCCGGCGCAATGCCAGCAGATCCTGCTCAACCTGGTTCTCAACGCGCGCGACGCGGTCTGCGAAGCGATGTCCGAAGAGATGCCTGGTCAGATCACGGTCGAAATCAGCAACTGCAAAGTGCAGATTTTGACCGAAAAGGTGAGCGCGGAATCGCCCAGCGTCGCCGCGGGCCGAGCCTTACTTCCGTGCGCGTTGTTGGTGGTGGCCGACAACGGCAGCGGCATGGACGAGGTTACCCGCACCCATCTGTTCGAGGCTTTCTTTACTACCAAGACCGGCACGGGTACGGGCCTGGGGCTGGCCACGGTCTACGACATAGTGACCAGCAATGGCGGCCTGATCCATGTGGAGAGCGCTCCGGCGTGCGGCACCCGCGTGAGCGTGCTCCTGCCGCTGGTACCGGAGGCTGTTCTGAATGCCTCTGTGTTGGATCCTGCCAACCACGTTGCTAACCACGACTTTCAACTCGCAAGAAATCCGGGAGTACCGGTACCCAAAGAATAGAAGGAAAAGGAATGAATGCCATGACGTCCGCCGCCTTGAGCCCGATGCCAGCCACACCGCAGATTCAACCCGCCAATTTTCTCAACCTTCTGATCGTGGACGATGAACGATCGATCCGCGAAGCCTGCCGCGAAGTCGCGCAGTCGCTGGGATACACGGCCTACGTGGCCGATTCCGCCGAGCATGCCTACCGCTATCTCGACACCCAAGCCTTCGACGCCGTGTTGCTCGATCTGCGCCTGCCCGGCGCCGGCGGCCTCGACGCGCTGCGCCGCATCAAGGAGCGGCGCCCGGAAGCTGTCGTCATCGTTGTGACTGGCTACGGCACGGTCCAGTCGGCGGTGCAGGCCATGAAACATGGCGCCTACGACTATGTGACCAAACCCTTCAGCGTCGACGAATTGAAGCTGCTGCTGGAGCGCGTCGCCAGCCACTTGAAACTGAAGTCAGAGAACCGCCTGCTGCGCGAGAAAGTGAAGTCCAAACAAGGGTTCGGCGGTATCGTCGGACGCGCCCCGGAAATGGAGAAGCTGTACCGCATCATTTCCAAGGCTGCCAACAGCGTGCACCCAGTCTTGATTCTGGGCGAAAGTGGCACCGGCAAGGAGATGGTCGCCCGCTCCATTCACTACTCCGGACCCTTCCGCGACAAGCCCTTCATTCCCGTCGATTGCGGATCGCTGGTGCCCACCCTGATCGAAAGCGAACTCTTCGGTTACGTGAAGGGCGCGTTCACCGGCGCCAATCAGAATAAGGAAGGTCTGATGGCCATGGCCGAAGGCGGGACCATTTTTCTCGACGAGGTGGGAGAACTCCCCGTCGATTTGCAGGCCAAAATGCTGCGGGCGATCCAGGAAAAAGAAATTCGCCCGGTCGGCAGCACGCGGCGAGTACCCATAAACATCCGTCTGCTGGCCGCCACTAACCGCGATCTGGAACAGGCCGTCACGCAGGGCGAGTTTCGTCGCGATCTTTATTTTCGGCTCAACGTTCTTAGCCTGCGGATTCCCGCGCTGCGCGAGCGCCGGCAGGACATCCCGTTATTGATCGGACATTTCCTAGAACGCATGACCCGAACCTCAGGGCAGGAAAAAATGCTCAGCGACGAAGCCCTCAAAGCCATGATGGCCCACGACTGGCCGGGAAACGTTCGCGAGCTGGAAAACTGTCTCGAACGGACGTACGCCTTTACCAGCGGTCCGCTGATCCACGCCACAGACCTGCCGCGGGAAGTGGCGAAGCTACCGGTCAGCGAAACCTCGCATACAAATGGCAATGGCAGCAGCCACGGGAAGATCATTCCCATGGCCCAGCTTGAAAAGCAAACGATCCTGAGCGCGATTACCGAGCTGAACGGAGACAAGTTGCAAGCCGCCCGGCTTTTGGGCATTGGAAAAACCACCCTGTACCGCAAGCTGAAGGACTACGCCACTCACGAATATCAATCCTGAGCAACCAATCGTGAACGACCGATTGTGAACTTGGGGGCGGGAACGGGAGTACCGCAACGGGAATCCGCTCTGCGCCGCTGAGGCTAAGACTCGCATTTTCAACGCGCGGCACAGTGGCGGCAGAAGTGCTATCGGAAAGGACATGATTCTACTCATCACGTCGTCAGCCAGCGGCCCACAGTGCGCCGAGTCCCTGCATGCCGCCACCGGACAGGAAACGCACTGGGCCCAGACTCTGCAGGCGGCCGCCACCCGTCTGCGCGAACAAACGTATTCCGCCGCCGTCATCGATCAGTTTCTGCTCGAAACCGAGCCCGTCGAAAGCGATCAGATGATCGAACACCTGGGCACCGCGTTTCCCGTCTACCTCAACTTTGCGGTGACCGGAATGGAACGCCTGGTGCGCGAGGTGCGTTCGGCTTTGCATCGCCGCAAGCGCGAAGAAGAGGCCGCGCGCCGCGCCGTTGCCGAACAGATGCACAGCGAAATGCGCGACACTCTCACCGCGATGCTCCTGTCCTGTGAACTAGCCATGTCGGTGCCAGACGTTCCCCACCCCGCCGTAGAGAAGATCCGCGTCATCGACAACCTCGCGCGCGAATTACGGCTGAGGCTGGAAGTGAATTAGGCATTACAGTGCGAACCAAATAGTCTTCGCATCTCACTTCATAGTATTTTTGCGCTATTGTGCCTCCCCGAACCATCCGCTAACGTTTCGCTGCTAATCAGTCTGTGGGTTTGGCGTTCCTAAAATTTATCGCAGCTCAGCACACGGTGCGGTCGTGTGTTTGCTTCTCGTGTGTCTGCGCCGCAAAAAGGAATCTCACTGTGCGGCAGCGAACGTTCTTCGTCTCAATTTGTCCTGCATTTTGTCCTGCTTTGCGGCGCGGGTTCTTGACTTTGTTGGTTCTCTTTTTCCTGGTGACCCCTGAATTTGCCCAAGAACTCGGGACTGGCGTTATCAGCGGAGAAGTTTCAGACCCGCAAAGTGCCACAGTGCGAAACGCTCAAGTCAGCGCGGTTCAGAAGAGCACCGGTCTTGAGCGCAACACTTCCACGGACGCCGCGGGCTTTTTCGCGCTCAACAATCTTGCACCTGGGGTGTACGACGTACGAGTAGTGGCTGCCGGTTTTGCCGACTATGCATTGTCTGTCGAGGTAGAAGTCGGGCAGCAGATGAGCCTCCGGGTTAGGCTTGGGATGCAGAAGCAGCAAACGGTCATCAACATTGATGATCGGGACGCGATCCCGCTGGTAGACACAAGTTCTTCGGTAGTCGATGGAGTCGTCAATTCGCAGCAGATCGACAATCTCCCGCTCAACGGGCGAAACTTCCTCGAACTCGCGCTGCTGACGCCAGGAAACACGATCGCGCCCAATTTCGATCCCACCAAGCAGGGCACGGTGGTGATCTCGTCCGCCGGCCAGTTGGGCCGCGGCGGCAACGTCAGCATCGACGGCATGGACGATAACGACGACGTGGTCGGCGGCATGCTGCTGAATGTTCCCGAAGATGCGGTGCAGGAATTCCAGGTTGCCACCAATCGCTTTTCCGCAGAAATGGGACGTTCCGGATCGGCCGTAGTCAACGTTGTCACCAAGTCCGGCACCAACACCATGCACGGCTCCGCATCCATCTATGAACGCGACAGGTCTCTGCAGGCAGCAACTCCCATCTTCAATCCCACTGGAGGTTTCTCCAATCCTGCCTCGACCCCTCAATTCCGTCGCGAACAGTATTCCGGGACACTCGGGGGTCCATTGGTGCGCGACAAGGCATGGTGGTTTGGAGCCTTCGAATATCGCGACGAGATCGGCGGTGTGGTGGTTGGCGATCGAAACCTGGCCACGCAACACATCGATACCAGCTTCGCTTCAGTGCCGTTGACCGATCCGATGGGCACGCTTCGGGGAGATTGGAGAATGTCCGATAACGACACCCTGAGCCTCCACTACGGCATCGAGCGCCTCGCCGCCACCGGCGCGGCCAGCTTCCTCTCCGGCCAACCCATCGGTTCCGCCTCGGAACGGCAAAACTTGAACAACGACTTCCAGACTTTCCAGGCCTCCTGGACGCGCGTCATCAGCCCCTCATTGCTCAATCGCGTCAGCTACAGCTTCAACAACTTCATCAACGCCACCACGCCGATTACGACCGCGCCGGAACTCGATTTCCCCAGCCTCGCGGACGGATCTTCCTACCGCGTGCCCCAGCAGACGCGTCAGAAGCGCTCTCAGTTTGATGACAACATCGACTGGATTCGCGGCCGTCACAATCTGCACTTCGGCGGCGAGTTCCAGCGCATCGGCGCGGATTTCAACCTGGGCGTATTCCAGTCCGGAGTGATCGAGTTCGTGCAGGATTTCGCGAACCAGGACCGGAACGGGGATGGAGTCATCAACGATGAAGACTTGCTGTTCGCAGTCGCTATTCGCAGCGGAATTCCGGCGACGCCGCTCATCATCCCCGACGCGGACAACAATCACACCGCCGGTTATTTTCAGGACGACTGGCGGGTTCATCCACAGCTCACTCTGAACCTGGGTGTGCGTTACGAAATTGATTCCGACGTAAACGATCTGGGCCATTACAGCCAGATCAACCCGATTCTGCTCCCTTTTCTACATGGCTCCCGCCACAAGGCCGACAATAATTGGGGACCGCGCGTCGGCTTCAATTGGGCCACCAAGAATACTCTGTTCAGCGTGCACGGCGGTTATGGAATCTACTATGACCGCGTGACACTGGAAATCGATTCGCTCGAGCGCGGTCTCAACGGTACCGCACTGCCTATCAATGTCACCCTCGGCAGCGCGAACTTCCTCGACGCCAACGGAAACTTTATTCCCGGCCTGACGCCCGAGTATCCCAACACTGCCTTCACGGGCCCGATCATCCCCGGCGCCGGCGGAGCCTCGGAAGGCATCAACATCATCGACAACAACCTGCGGAACCCGATGGTGCAGCAGTTCAACTTGGGGGTGCAGTATTCCTTCGCCAAAGACTGGGTATTGAAGGTCGATGGCATTCACGATCTGGGAACGCATTTCATCATCGGCGTGCCCCTGGGCTCGGTGTTTAACCCGGCTTCCGGCGGCCCCGAAACCGTGACCGATCTCCAGTCTTCCGTCAACACCCATTACGACGCCCTGTGGGTCACGGTCGATCATCGCTTCAGCGATCGCTTCCAGTTTCATGGTGCGTACACGTTCTCGAAATCACTCGACTACGCCAACTACGATCAGATTCCGTTTGGCTACCCCCCGGTCGATCCCACCGATCTGCATCGCGAATACGGTCCTGCACCTAACGATCAACGCCACCGTCTGGTGGTGCAGGGAACCGCGGACCTCCCGTTCCATCTGCGTTTCTCGCCGCTCTGGACCTATGCCTCCGGCGTTCCCATGGATATTCTCCTGGGCGATGGCAGCGGCGATCGCGTCCCCGAACTTGGGCGCAACGCTGGGGGACGCCAGTTCCGCACTGGAGCCGAGCTCAACACTTTCCTCACGCAACTCAATGCGGCCGGAGATTTGAATGGCGGCCTGGGAGTGCCGTTCCCCATGGTTTCTCCCACGGCCCGCTTCAACGACACATTCAATTCGTTCGATCTACGCCTGTCCCGCGAGTTCCATCTGGGGGAGCGCTTCAGCCTGCAGGCGATTGGCGAAGTCTTCAACCTGTTCAACAAGACCAATATTCTCGGATCGAGCAACGCCAACTACTCGGGTTATTTCAACGTGCTTGTGCCCGATGGCACCAACCCGAATCTATCGTCGGCCTTCGGCAGGCCAACTAGCACGGCGGGCGGGGTTTTCGGTTCTGGCGGCCCGCGCGCTTTCCAGCTGGCGGTCAGGTTGACGTTCTAGAAGATGAACGCCGCGGCGGCGCAACAACCCGAGCTCCGCTGCGCAAAATCTTGCACAGGCCCGTGCGTAAAATTCCTTCCAGTCCCTTCCGATTCACAATAGAATGGACGCGCCCGGAAAGGCGGAGCGCAGCGTCCCTCGCGCCATTCCGCATGTTCTACTAGCATGTTCTAACTAGCTGGTTCCGTTAGTACGGTTCCGTCCGGAGGTTCTGTGCACGTCCTGGTCACCGCCGACTCGCTCTCCGGATCATCGCTCTCCGGTTCATGGACCTACACCCGCGAGCTGGTGACCGGCCTGGTCACGCGCGGGGTGCGGGTCACCCTGGTCAGTTTCGGCGAGATTCCACTGCCCGACCAGACCTCATGGATGGATCATCTGCACGGCCTCGACTACCGGCCCACCGCCTTTCGCCTGGAATGGATGCAGGAAGCGGAGGAGGATCTCGCCGAATCGTCCGCATTTCTTGCGGCGCTGGTTCGCGAGATCCGCCCCGACATTCTGCATCTCAACCAGTTTTGCTACGGAAACCTGGCCGTAGATGTGCCGCGCGTGGTGACGGCGCAGGGCGATCTGATTACCTGGACACACGCCGTCCACAATCACGCCCCGCGTCCGGAGCGCTCGCTAGCCTGGTATCGCAACACAGTCAGCCAGGGTCTGGCCGGCGCGGATGCGGTGGTTGCGCCATCGGCGTGGATGCTCGATCGTATTTCCGCTTGCTACGGGCCTCCGCAGCGCGGAGAAGTGATCTATCCGGGACGCAATCCGATTTTCTTCAACCCCTACCTGAGTAAAGACGATTGCGTGCTGGCCGTCGGCCGCATGGTGGATGCTGGCAAACAGGTTTTTCTTCTCACGCAGCAACCGCATTCGGTCCCGGTCTGCATTGTAGGTGCGGAACATACCGTGCCGGTCCCGCGCATTCCGATTCGCGCCGACGTGAAAGTTTCCACCGACGAGACTTCGGTTGCGATTCGCGGCCCTCAAACCGAAGCACAGTTGCGAGCGTTGTATAGTCGCGCATCGATCTACGCCGCCACCTCGCGCTACGAACCGCTCGGCATGGCCGCACTCGAAGCCGCGTTTTCCCGCTGCGCCATCGTGGCCAATGACATTCCCAGCTTCCGGGAAATCTGGGGCGACGCGGCTCTCTACTTCCGCACCAACGATTCCACCAGCCTCGCCGAACGTATTCAAATGCTCAACGACGACCGTCCCATGCGCCGCGCCTACGCCGAACTGGCATACTCCCGCGCCCGCGAACGCTTCACCACCAAGCGCATGATCGACGACTGCCTGCAGCTTTACCGCAGCCTGGCGTCGACCAGGTCGATGGCCGCCTGAGACCTGTTGCCGCCCCTACGATAAACCTGGCTGAAGCGACACGCGCCCCCGGTTAATGATAATCTTTTATCCCTACTAGAAACCCGTAAGGTTGGAGGAATGAATCTCATGGCTCAGGTAAAAATCACTATCAGACCCAATGGCCCCTACCGCGTCGAAGCTCCTGAAGGTTCCGTCGAGTTGGTGGACGTCAACGGCACACCCTACGATCTCACCGGCAAGCCCGCATTCTCGCTCTGCCGCTGCGGCGGATCGGTCAACAAGCCCTTCTGCGACGGCACTCACAGCCGCACCGGATTCCAGGCCGCCGAGTTGGCCGTGAAGAAAGCGGACAGCGGTCCGTCTTCGTAGGGAAGTCTCGTAGGAAATGCAGCTCACATTTGCGTAGGTTGTGGTTTTGGGAAGGGCACGGCTTCAGCCGTGCCGCTAACCCCGCGCTGAGCGAGGGCTTTAGCCCATGAGGTCAGCGTCGTTCATCTGCGGAGGAGATTCGTGCACGATTCACGGGACCGGGAACTGGGAATGCATCGCAAGATCACGCGCCGGGACTTCCTCAACGGAGTCGCGGTAACGGCTGGCGCAGCGATGATGCCCTGGGACCTTTCTGCCGCCGTCTCTGGTGAAGGTCACGCCGCCGTCAGTCCAGAAAATTCCCCAAACTACTATCCCCCCGCGCTCACCGGCATGCGCGGCAGCCATCCCGGTTCGTTCGAGGCGGCCCACAGCCTGCGCGACGGCACCTTCTGGGATTCTGCGGGCAAGCCCGAGGACACCGGCGAATCCTATGATCTGATCATCGTCGGCGGTGGCATCAGCGGCCTCGCCGCCGCGCACTTCTATCGCAAAGCCACCGGCGGCAAGGCGCGCATCCTGATCATTGAGAATCACGACGACTTCGGCGGACACGCCAAGCGCAATGAGTTCCGCGTAGGCAATGCTTTCCGACTCGGCTTCGGCGGAACGTTTTCCATCGAGAGCCCCGCGCCCTACAGCGCCGTAGCCAAAGGTTTGATTGAAGAACTCGGCATCGACGTCGCTTCGTACTCCAAGTACGTGAACAAAAAGTTGTATGCCTCCGCGGGCTTGGGATCCAAGATGTTCTTCGACAAGGAAACCTTCGGCGTCGATAAACTCGTGATCAATCCCAACCCCCACGGTGGAAGCGAGAGCGAAAACCCGGCTGGCCTCGCGCCGGCACTATTGAAGCAATTTCTCGCCGACGCTCCAATCGCCGATCAAGCCAAGCGCGACCTGCAGCGCCTGCACGAGGAACCGAAAGACTATTTCCCCGGGCTGACTTCGGATGAGAAAAAAGCGAAGCTGGCGCGCATCAGTTACGCCAGTTATCTGAAAGACGTTGCCGGAGTCCATGAAGACATCATCAAGATGTACCAGGCAATGCCGCACCCGCTCTTCGGAGTTGGCATTGACGCAGTAGCAGCGCAGGACGCCTGGGGATTCGATCTGCCGGGCTTCGATGGCCTGAAATTGGACGACAAGCCCGGCAAAGGCATGAATCGCGACGCCATTCCCAACGAAGAAGCAGAGAAATATTTCTTCCACTTTCCCGACGGCAATGCCAGCATCGCGCGCCTGCTGGTTCGCAAACTAATTCCGGATGCGATCCCCGGCAATTCTTTATCCGACCTCATTCTCGCCAAAGCAAACTACGCCAAGCTCGACGACTCCAGTTCGCCCGTGCGCATTCGCCTGAACAGCACGGCGGTGCGCGTGAAGCACGTGGGCGACGTGGCCAGCGCCAATGAAGTGGAAGTCACCTACGCCCGCGGCGGCAAGGTCTACACTGCCAAGGCGAAGAATTCGATTCTGGCCTGCTGGCACGTCGTGATCCCGTACATCTGCGAAGAACTTCCCGACAAACAAAAAGAAGCGCTGGCCTCCGCGCAAAAAGTTCCCCTGCTGTATACCAACGTCGCGCTGCGCAACTGGACTTCGCTCCAAAAGGTCAAGGCAAGTTCGGTGTATGCTCCCGGCATGTATCACACCTACGTGAACGCCGATTTACCAGTCAGCATCGGCGGATACGAGTGCGCGCGCAAACCCGAAGAGCCCATCGTCCTGCACATGATGAAAGCGGCGTGCAGTCCGGGACATCCCGCGCGTCAGCAGCACAGCATGGGCCGCATGGAACTTTACACCACAACTTTCGAGACGATGGAGCGCAAGATCCGCGACCAGCTGGCGCGCACGCTCGGCCCCGGCGGATTCGACCCCGCCCGCGACATCGCTGCCATCACCGTCAATCGCTGGCCCCACGGCTACGCCTACGAGTACAACTCGCTGTGGGATTCCTTTTGGCTGGAAGGCGGCGAGACGCCGTGCGAAGTCGCGCGCAAGCCTCACGGCCGCATCGCCATCGCCAACTCCGACGCCGGCGCTTACGCCTACACGGACGAGGCCATCAATCAGGCGTGGCGCGCCGTAGGGGAAATCACGAAGGGGTGATGGAGAAAAATATGGGGACAGCCGCCCCTTCGACTTCGCTCTGTCGAAAATCCCCACTTCTCGCGCAAAGGACGCGCGAGAAATGGGGCACCCGGGATTTTCATTTCCTTCGGTGGGCCGCAGCCCATGGGCACTCAGGGCAGGCTCCCGGCTGTCCGCCGAACGCAGTTCGGCTGTTCTTGCCGGACGTCAATCCGTGTTCTGGCCCTTTAACTGTATCGCCTTGTTCCGCGCCTCCTGCGCCTGCTGCGTCATGCCCTTGGCTTGGTAGGCGTCGCCGAGAGCTGTCTCAACGTCCGGCTCATCGCCGTTCTTTTCTTTCTCTTGGATGTAGGCCGCAATCGCCTCGTCGTACATTTTCAGCTTGGCGTAACACTGGCCGATTTCGGAGTAAACCCCGGATAGGTGTGGCTTCAGGCGAGCCGCGGTCTTGTATTCCTCAATCGCGGCCTGATATTTCTCCTCATCGAACAGCACCAGACCTAGGCCGTAGTGGCCCTCGGCGCTCTTCGCATCCTGCGATACCATTTGTGTAAATGCGGCGTTCGCATCCGATCGGCGCTTCTCATTCAAAAACGTGATGCCCAAGTTAAAACGCGCCCCTGTATTTTGCGGTTGCAGTTCGAGGACCCTTTTGAATTCGCCCTCCGCCTGAGGGTATTGTCCCCGGTCGAAGTACGCATCTCCTAGCGAGAAATGCGCATCGGCCAGGTTGGGCTGCTGTTTGACGATCGCCTGCAGTTCGGTGATCCGTCGATTGGGATCATTCTCAGAGATCGATGCCAGCGCTCGCGCCACACCCATCGATCCGCCCCGCCAACGCTGTACGCCCACGGCGCTGGCCATCACCGCGAGCGCGACGATCAGCACAACGCTCGCGCGCCGCAAAGGCGCATCATGTTCCGGAGCGACGCGGGCGATCAAAGCGCCGAGGATCAGTCCGCTAATCAGTCCACCAGCGTGGCAGGCATTGTCGATGCCGGGGAACAAGCTGCCGAACAAAACATTGAATCCGACAAAGAAAACCAGGCTGCGGAGCGTCCCGCTGATCGCGACCCGCGGCAGCGAAAATTCGCCAAGGTAAAACGACGCAATCAGCGCGCCTGCGAGTCCGAAGATCGCGCCCGATGCGCCTACGCTCCAAACGCCGGGATTCCAAGCCAGACTGCCCACGCCCCCGGCGACGCCGGTGATTAGATAAATGCCCGCGAATGACCAGCGGCCGTAAAGCGATTCGCAGAGCGCGCCAAGGTCCCACAGGCACCACATATTGAAGGCGATGTGCATCAGGCTGCCATGAAGAAACATGTATGTGACCAGCCGCCACCAATCGCCGGACAGCGTATAAAGGCCGTAGTTGGCGCCGAAATGCACACTCAGTCGAAGGGAGAACTCCTGGAATGGATTGGCAAAGGCGATCGGATTGGTGCTGGATGCCACCATCGCGGCGAAGATCATGACGTTAGCGCCGAGCAGGATTTGCGTGAGACCTACGCTGGCTTCGCGCCGGACCCACGGCGCGGGCATGACGATCTGCTTCGCGTCGTCGCCCTCTTCGCCACGCTGCGCCGCCTCGTGCTGCACACACCATTGGCATATCTTCTTGCCAAACGTCAGCGCAGGCATCTGCCGGCCACATCGAATGCAGTTCGCCATGGGTTCAATAAAAGACTATCAGCAGTCCGGCGCACGGCGCGAGAGGATGAATTGGTTTTTTGCGGCTTGGCGTTCCGGAATCCGTGTACTTCTTCCGAGTATCTCAGGCGTGCAATCAGCAAGGGAAAAGGCAAAGGTTGAGACTTCCATTTGCGTACGGGAGGGACTAGAATTTCGCCCATGTTCCGTAGCGGAGGCACAATGCCCAAGACCAATCTCCCTTGGATATCGCAAATTGCTGAGCGGCGAGAGGCGAAGAACTTTGCTGATTCACGAGATACCGGTGAATCCGAAGATCCTCTCGGTGCCATAGTAGAAGCAAACGCCAGCGGCTTCATCGTTACTCAAGCTACACGACTCACCGAGGTTAGACAGGAGACGACCGATGACAACTAACACAGTGGCGGGGCACCTTCCTTTTTTGCACAGGTTCGCAAAGCCTATGCCCAATCCCTCGCCGTCCCAATTGCGCTATGATGCGGTCCGCCAGGTTGCGCAGGTTCTTCAGGACGATAGATGGATTGACACTCCCGATGCGTCCGCTTCGGAACTGGGCGCAACGCGAAAGACGGCGGTAGCGCAGGAAACGTTTGACGATGAGTGATCGTCACGTGCTGCTAGTGAGCACGATTGCAGATGTGGCAACCGACGACGTCACACGTCGGCTCTCCGCTCGCGGGACAGCATTTACTCGCATCAACACCGAGGATTACCCATTCGCTAAAACCTTGTCGTTCATTGTCGGCCAGTCGGCCCCATGCGCTTGGCTTGCCAATGATGGACGGGCTATGCAGCGACCCGTGTGGTATCGGCGCATGCGAACTCCTCCCCGGCCCGAAGCCATGGACGGTGGGGTCTATGAGTTCTGTTTGCATGAAACTCGCGCAACGTTATTGGGCAGCATCTTGGCGTTAACGACGCGGTGGATGAGCCATCCAGTCGCTGTTTGGAGTTCCGAATTCAAACCTTTTCAACTCTCCATGGCGGCGCAGGTTGGTTTGCCCATTCCACCGACAATAATTACAAATGATCCTTGCGCCATACGCTCAGCCTTCGACAAGTTCGGCGCCATGATCGCCAAGCCCGTCAGGCGTGGTTATATCACGAAAGATGGGCGCAACTCAGCAATCTATACCTCGCAAGTGCTAAGGAGAGCACCTCGACGAGATTGAATCAGCTCGCTATAGTCCGGCCATCTATCAAGCGCTAGTGCCTAAACGCTTTGATGTTCGTGTGACGATTGTCGGTCGCCAAGTCTTTGCTGCCGCCATTGACTCACAGTCCGATCTGTCCGCTTCGATCGACTGGCGGCTGACTGACAACCCCGCTCTCCCACATCACGCTGTTACCCTGCCCGAATCGCTGACTGCGAACCTTATTCGGCTTATGGAATGCCTCGGACTCACGTTTGGCGCTATTGATCTGGTTGAGAGACCGGATGGGGAATTTGTGTTCTTGGAAGTCAACCCCAGCGGACAGTGGCTATGGCTGGACCGAATGCTCGACCTAGGGATTTCGGAGGCCGTGGCAGATTGGCTCACTACAGGAGGCACTGCATGACATGGCCTCACGCTTTCTACGCTTTCCTTGACTATGTTTTTCCGGTTGCAGAGCCTCTCTCGAAAGCTGATCAAGAGCGACCGCAGCAGAGGCTGCTCGAAGACAAAGCCGCAATTCCCGCTGATGAGACCCAACTCACTGGGTACTTGACGGCCTGCCAGGGGCTGTTAGACAGCGAACAGGAGAGAAAGCAAGGAGTGGAAGCGAGGCTGACTAGCATCCTCGGGCTTTCTTCGATTGCCGGCACTGTTGCGTTTGGTGGTTTTTTCCTCGGTAGTAGCGGGTTGTCACTTGTCCAGTCTCCACTGCTACGTAGGTTGATGACTGCGGCGGGATGCTATCTCGTACTGCAAATTTGCGCGGCTATTTTAGCGGCAGTTCGTGGCCTTGCGAGAAAACCTTACCTTAACTTCACCATTTCAGATCTAACGCCGAGTGCTGGCGAGTCGAGTACCACCTCGTTGCATCGAAAAGCAGAACGTACTTTGGAAGTTCTTTCCGATCACGACACGCAGAACAGTCGGAAACTGACGGAGATGGCCGTCGCGCATTGTGCCATGAGGAACTTCCTGCGCGCCTTACTGGTATTCACTCTACTAGCTGTCATTTCCGCGGCCCAGACCAACAAAGGTGATGAACTCACCGATACGTTAAGGAAGAACCACGACCTTAACGAGCTCCTGAGAGGTCCACAGGGCCCCCAGGGAATTGCAGGCCCAAAAGGCGACCCTGGTGGCTTCAAAGCTTTGCCAGTTCATCGTACACATCCCGCAAAGCCAAAGAAGATGCAGGCGGAGCAACCCTGCAAAGTCGAACAACAGAGCCCGACGAATCAATGAATCGTCTTTGTCTTCCTCGACATGTAATCCATCAGCAAATACTGCCCCAGCGTATACGGCGTCGTGAAGTAGGCTTTGCCGCGGCACATCTCGGTGACTTTCTGCACGAACTGTACCAATCCATAATCGGACGCCAGCATGAAGGTGTTGATGAGCACGCCCGCGCGCTTGCACTTCGAGACTTCTTCCAGCGTCTGGCTCACCACCAGCGGGTCAAGGCCGAAGGCGTTCTTATAAATACGCCCGTCCTCCAGAGTCAGCGCCGAAGGCTTGCCATCGGTAATCATCACAATCTGCTTCATGTCCTTCTTCTGCCGTTGCAGGATTCTCTGCGCCAGCCGCAGTCCCTCGCGCGTGTTGGTGTAGTAGGGGCCGACCTTCACCCGCGCCAGTTGCGAGAGCGGAACTTCCTCCGCCGAATCGTGAAACAGCACCAGCGACAGCGAGTCCCCCGGATACTGCGTGCGGATCAAGTGTGACAGCGCCATCGCCACTTTCTTCGCCGGAGTAAAACGGTCTTCGCCGTAAAGAATCATCGAGTGCGAACAGTCCAGCATCAGCACCGTGGCACACGACGACTGGTATTCGCACTGGTGCACCTGCAAATCCGAATATTCGATGTTGAGCGGAATGGTCAGCCCTTCGCGCTGGATCGCGTTCGAGAGCGTGGCGGTGATATCGAGATTCAGCGTGTCGCCAAACTCATAAGTTTTCGACGATCCGCTGGCTTCGATTCCGGTCGCGAGATCGCGGGTGTCGTGCCGCCCAAAGCTGGATTTGCCCAGCGAGCCCAGCAGATTGCGCAGCGACTTGAAGCCGAGGAAGTCGAGACTCTTGTCGGTGATTTCAAACTTGGCCTGCTGCGCTTCGCCGGTCTGCCCGCCAACGCTCGATCGCTTCGACGGGTCGTGCGGATCGTCGATAGAAATGTAATCTTCCTGCTGCATGCGCTCGATGAGTTTCTCGATCAGCTCGTCGAGTTGCCCATCCGCAACCATCTGCTCGATTTGCTCGCGCAGATTCTCGTCGAACATCTCGCCATTCATCAACGCCTGCTCGATGGCGCGCCGAAGTTCGTCCAGCGTCTGCTCACCCTCCGGCAGTTCGTACCACATCGACTCCTGAAACCCGCTCTGCAGCAGGTAATCCGAAAGCGCGCCGAGCAAGTCCTCCAGGCTCATCTCGCCCGCCGGGTCGGGAACGTATTTAGAGTAGCGAATGCGTTTCATAAAACCGTCGTTGGTCGTCGGTCGTTGGTCGTTGGCGAAGCGCTTTGGCTAACGACCATCGACCAACGACTAGCGACCGCTAATTAAACTGCCTTCTCTGCCGGTACGGCCGCTCGTCCGGTTCGGCTGATTTCTCGCGCACCGGCTCGGGCTTTTTCTCTCCGGCCTTGAACACGCGCTCTTCGCTGCGGCCGATGCGTTTATGCGCGTGCAGGCCTTCGAGGATGAACTCCGCCGCCGACACCTGCTGCTCGGGACTGTCCTTCTGCGAGACGCTCAGCGGGCCCAGTTTGTCGATCAGCCCCTGAATTTCCTTTAAGTTTTCCAGGGCTTCGACGGCCGGCACAGAATCCGACAACTGAATCTCGCCGCCCAGGTCGAACCACTGCACGATCTGCTGCACATTGGCGCCGGTGTAATACTCGTCGTAAGTTTTGGCGATCGCGGAGCGGATCAACTCGCGACCCACGTGGTCCGCGCCCTTCATCTCGCCTTCATATTCCAGTTCGAGTTTTCCCGTGATCGCGGGCAACGCGGCATACACGTCGCTGATGCGGGGCACCACGACCTTCTCATCATTTCGAATCGCCCGCCGCTCGGCGTTAGAAACAACATTCTCCATCGCTGAGATGGGAAGCCGCTGGCTCACGCCCGACCGTTTGTCGATCTTCTTGTCTTCGCGGGCGGCGAAAGCCACGCGCTCGATTACTTCCTGCACATAATTCGGCAGATGTAACGGGTGCCCGTTGCGCCGCGTCCACGCCTCCTGCGCGGTGATCGCGATCCCTTCCTCGACGGTCGCCGGATAGTGCGTGCGAATCTCCGAGCCGATGCGGTCCTTCAACGGAGTGATAATCTTGCCGCGCGCGGTGTAGTCCTCCGGATTCGCGCTGAACACCAGGGCAACATCGAGCGCCAGGCGAATGGGATAGCCCTTAATCTGCACGTCGCCTTCCTGCATGATGTTGAACAATCCCACCTGAATCTTTCCCGCCAGATCCGGCAGTTCGTTGATGGCAAAGATGCCGCGATTGGCGCGGGGCAGCAAGCCGTAGTGAACCGTCAGTTCGCTCGATAGTTCGTGTCCGCCGCGCGCCGCTTTGATGGGATCGATGTCGCCAATCAAATCTGCAATAGTTACGTCGGGCGTGGCCAACTTCTCCACGTAGCGTTCATCCGGCGAGAGATAAGCGATCGGCGACTCGTCGCCCAGCCGCGCAACTTCCTCGCGGCAACGCCGGCAAATCGGAGCGTAGGGATTATCATGAACTTCGCATCCTGCAAGATATGGCATGTGCGGATCGAGCAGCGTCGTCAAGGCGCGCAGGATACGGCTTTTCGCCTGACCGCGCAAGCCCAGCAGAATGAAATTGTGCCGCGAAAGAATGGCGTTGATGATCTGCGGCACCACCGTATCGTCGTATCCGACAATGCCGGGGAACACCGGGGCATCTCCATCGGCACGCAGTCGGGCCATCAGGTTGTCGCGCAGTTCGTCCTTCACGTGACGCATACGCAACCGCTCTTCGGAGAAAACACTGCGGCGCAGATCACCCAGAGTGCGCGGAAGACTACTCATGAAAGGAACCCCCAACAAACAAACTTCTCCGATTATACGCGCCGTAACAGCTGGGCGTTTTCCGCGGCGTCAACCGATCGCAGGCCGAAATACAAGACAGAGGACCTTGCCCTCACCGCGCGTGCCCGTTGCCGCCGGCCTTTTCGCGCGCCCGCGACGCGCGCCGCAGATTCGGAAGGATGGTTTCCAGATACGCCGCCACCGCCTGAATGCGAGCGCTCTCCGACCGCATCGCAAGCAGCTTCTGTTTGAAATCAAGATCGAGCGGCAGCGAGCCTGCGAGATAGAAAGAAAGCGCGCCCTGGTCCGCCGCCGCAAGGTCCTGCACTGCTCCAGCCAGGGAAAGAATCTCCAAGTGCAACTGGATCGCCCGCGCCTTATCCTCAACCGCAGCGGTGGCGCCGGGCTCATCCGCGATCAGCAATATCTCTGCCCGCAGAAAAGAGCGGTCGCGATTCAGTTCGAGCACCTCGAAACGCTTGCGGCCTTCCGCGACCAGATCCAGGCGGCCATCGGGATACTCTTTGGTGACGCTCACGATCTCGGCCGTGCATCCCACTTCCGCAATGCCTTCCTCCAATGCACGAATCACGCCGAAGGGCGTCTCGCGTGCACGACACTCGGCAATCATTTCCCGGTAGCGCGGCTCGAATATGTGCAAGGGCAGCGGAGCGCCGGGCAGCAGCACGACGTCGAGCGGGAATAAGGGAAGGAGGGCCAAGGGATCTCCGATTCGCGTTGTCGCGCCGACGTCTCCACGACGGCGCGCAGAAATAAGCCGATTGTACGATATGAGTTATGGCCACACTCCTTTCGCGCGCCTTGACTTGCCGCGTCGTGGGGAATACAACGCGAACATGGAACTTGTCGGGCAAGTCGTCGTGGTTACGGGTGCTTCGATGGGAATTGGCGAGGCGATTGCCAAAGTGTTTGCCGAGGAAGGCGCGAGCGTGGTCTTGCTGTCGCGCGATTCGGCGCGGGCTGAGGCCGCTCGCGTGCGGATCGGCTGTCTCGATCGCACCGCCGCGTTGTCCCTCGACGTGCGGCACTCCGAAGATATCGATCGCGTCCTCGCTCTGACGCTGCATCATTTCAAGCGCGTCGATGTCTGGATCAACAACGCTGGGCACGGCTTGCTGGATTCGGTCGCGCAAACTGACATGCAGGCCTGCCATGAGATGTTCGAGACCAACTTCTTCGGAGCCCTGTCGGCGATGCGGGCGGTCATTCCGGTGATGCGGCAACAGGGCGGCGGAACCATCATCAACATTTCGAGCGTGGCCGGGCACATTCCTCTGCCGTTTCACGCTTCGTACAGTGCGACGAAATTCGCGCTGAACGCCATCGGCAAAGGCGCTGGAGTCGAACTGAAGAAGGATGGCATTCACGTGCTGACCGTTTGCCCGGGCTATGTGCGAACCGCCTTCAGCGACAATGCGATTCGGGGAAACGAACTCAAGAAGGTGCGCCCGGCCTCGGTGCGCGGCATCACTGCGGAACGCGTGGCCCGCGCCACTCTGCGCGGATACTTGAAGAAGAAGAGGGAAGTGATTGTTCCGTGGACGATGCATGTGCCGGTGAAGGTCTATCAGTTGTGTCCGTCCTTGGTGGAGTGGGCGATGGTGCGGATGGCGAAATAAATAGCGTGCTTCGCGCTCCCTCCGAAATTATCCCAGCTCCGCCAGCATGGCTTCCATTTCCGATTGCGCGTGCAGGTTGCCGGTACGGCGCGCGGAGGCGATGCCGTCGGTGAGCATCTTCTTGGCGTCGTCGACTCGCTCGGCGCGGACTAGCGTTTGCGCGGCCATGAAATATCCGGCGGTGTATTCGGGGTGGCTCTCCAGTAGGATGGAAAATTCCGCGAGCGCGCGGTCAAAGTCGCCTTGCTTCGAGTACTCCATGGCGAGCCCGTAACGCGCGAACGCGTCCTTGGGATTCTCGGTGAGGATTTCGTTGAGCATGGCGATGCGGTCCATAGTGTGGGAGACGAGTCGAGCGGCCTCTGGTGATGAGATTACTACAAGGGTGGCGCTCGCGCAGCGGACTTCCTGCCTGACGATGCGCGGGCGAGACGCCCCCGCGACAGCCGGCAGGATGCCGGCGCTACTTGATTTGCGGTCCCGGACGGCACTCGCCAGATCTTGTTCCACTGATTACAATTGCCAGTCCCAATCGTTTCTGAATCTGCGAGGCGCGGCTTGGCTTGTCCATACTTCATGCCGGTAGCGAGACTGGAGAATGGCTCGTGGCCGCATCCGGCAAGGCTGCCGCTTGGGGGCGGATGGTGTGGGCACTGCACTGCTCCCGGTCACGAAGGTGAAATTCCGGCGCACGACGTGCTCGAGGCGTTCTGCAATCTGGGATATGCCAGCGGTTGCAGTTGGTCGCCGCGGGAGCGGGTTTGGGATGCGGTGCGATTCGCTGTGGCCGCTCCGCAGGATTTGACGGGTCAACGTGAAGCAGGGAAACTTCAGGCGCGGTTGCTGATTCTTCGCTATGTTTGCGAACGAAATCATCGGCCGGTCGATCATGGTGACCTGGAATTTGATTTAGCGTGCGCAGTCTGGTTGCGGCGGCATGACGATGCGCGCGTCCAGAAGATGGCGGAATGTTTTCTGGAGTCGTACTTGAAGAAGAAAGCCTGAACCTACGAAGCATGATCACGAAAGGAAGACACGCATGACAGAAGATGCGCTGGCGCCGCGACCGGTGCGCGATTCGCAATCCGAGATGGCGGAGATCGTGTTGCCGAACGACGCGAATCCGCTGGCCGCGCTGCTTGGCGGACGGCTGATGCACTGGATCGATCTGGCCGGGGCGATGGCGGCGCATCGGCATTCGCGCAAACATGTGGTCACGGCGTCGGTCGATCACATCGACTTTCTGGTCCCTGTGCGCGTGGGCGATCTCGTCATTCTGCGGTCGTCGGTCAATCGCGTGTTCCATACTTCGATGGAAGTTGGGGTGAAAGTCTTTGTCGAAAATTACATTGCCGATACCGCGCTTCATGTCGCCTCCGCCTACCTGACGTTTGTGGCGGTGGATACTTCCGGGAAGCGCGTGAAAGTTGCGCCGGTGATTCCTGAGACCGATGAGGAAAAGAGCCGGTACGACGATGCCGGAAGGCGGCGTGAGATCCGGCGGTCCGAGTTGGAACGGCGGCGCAAGGGGCGGTGATTCCAAGGGCATATCGGTGATCTACATTTTTTTTTATGCCTTGCCGCTAAAATATTTGTTTTGTTTGGGTTGCGGCTTGGTGGTATGGGGCGATCCGGGCAAAATCTTGAGGCGTAAGGACTTATCGGTAAAATATTGTGGAATAAGGAGTTAGCGGTGGATTTCCGGGAGTGCATGGCCGGGGCTAGCTCGAGGACGGGTTCTGCGCGCATATTGCCGATTCTGGGCTTCGCGTTTTCCTCAGTCAAGGTTGCGCGTCACAGTCGCGGCTGTGGATCGCTGTGGGAAACGGCGGGGCTGTGGGCGGGGCACGGGTTTGGGAGTGGTGAAGGGGATCGAAAATAAAATTGGTTTTTAGGCCGCAATCCCCCAGCGGCTAAAGCCGCGACTCATTGCTCGTGGCGATTTATGGGGCGGCTTGTCGCAGCTTTTTCTTTCGCCCCTCCGGGGCTCGTTCGTCTCCTGCCGTGTTTCCCACGGCTTGCGCCCCTTCGACAAGCTCAGGGCAGGCTGTGGGCTGCATTCTTTCGCCGCTTCTCGGCTGTGAGGCGTCGCTCTTTCAAAACAAATTACGAAAGGCTGGCGTGGATGCCGAGATTCTCGGCGACCTTGCGGAGTTTCTTGTCTCGGGCCCACAGTAGCGTGGGCGAATCGATCAATACGGAAGCGATTAGATGTGCGTCGGTAAAACCGATGCCCGCGCGGTATAGGCGGCGAGCTTCGATCGTGAGGCGCAATTCGTTCACTTGTGCGATGCGTGCCTGTGGTAGCAGATCGAGCAACGCCAGCGTCTTTGCGCGGTCTTTAATCGATCCCAGGGCCAGCTCAGCAACTACAAAGGGATGGATGACGATCTGTCCCCGATTGAGAAGCTCGCGCATATCTTTGTCGCCAAAGCGCAGATGATCGACCCAGACGGATGTGTCGGCGAGGATCAATCCTTTATCACCTTAGCTTTCCCACTCGGCGGCGGGGAATGTTCTTCAGGTTTGGCATCGTACCGCCTAAGGCGGCCAATCGGCGGGCGCTTTCGCGCTCGATGAGGGCTTTGAGGGCTTCGCGAAGCAGGGCCGTTTTTTCCGCCACTCCGGTGAACTCCTGGGCGGTGCGGACCAGATCGTCATCGAGGGCGACTGTGGTTCTCATGAAAGCTCCATGCACGGATTATAGCATCAAATGATGCGATCTATCGTGCTTATGGTTCCCTGGGCGCTAAGGCTTTCGACCGCCTTATTCCGAGCCTTGCTTCCTGGACGGGCGCTAGTGATGGTTCTTGCGAAACTCCGCTAAACTAGCATCAGGATGGAACATCCCCAAGAGAGATACGCGCGCCTTCTCTACGACAACTTGATCGGACGGATAAACCCGGCAAATCCAGATGTCAGGATCAGCTTGAGTGGCGCGGGCGTTAATTGGCGATGCCTCGTCCAGTTCGAGGCACGCACATCGGTTACTCACTGCTTCGAGCACCGGGGAGAAGAATACCTGACCATTTTCAAAGAGATCGGGGAGGAAATCGCTACTGCCCGGACACAATCGTCGAATGCTACCGTTGAGGTGGTGCAGGGTTGGATCAACAGCGAAGCGTTGTCGTCTCTTTATGATCGTTTCGAGTTTGTTGACCGGCAGAAGCGGGAGCTCTCTCAGATAAGAGACATCGTCGAGGGATCCGCCCCCGATCTGCGAAGTAGCAGTGAGTTGCAGTACCGAGGCTCCGGTCAATATTGCCTTTGGTTTCGGGGCGCAACCCGTTCGGCTCTGATTCACTTTTATGGGAAAGAAGAGTCTCCCAGGGTGATATGCCATTGGGACGCGTGCGAGTTGTTCGCTTTCAGGGCTGATGACGTGTCGCTGACGAGCGCTGTCCTCAGACGGTGGCTCTGCGACGGTGCTGCGCCGTCAGCTATGCGCAAAGAGTTTTCATGGCTTAGCATTGGCGAACTTGCCAACTACTACGAGAGAGGCAATCCCATCGAAGGGGAGTTTATTTCCAGTTGGGATCGAATTGAACGGTTCTATGACAATGAGCACTTCCCTCCGAAGAGTCGCGTGCTGCAATTTGTCCGCCAGCTTCGTCTTGCTGGATATGATCGAAGGTTCCGAGCAGGACAGTCCATGTGGACGCTGATGCTCTCCCGGTCGCGTCGTCATGGTCTGCGCGACGATCAGTCCTGTGTGATGTTTGAGTTCTCGTGGGATGTTGACTCAATGGCTGTGACCGTCCGGAACCGCGCTGAGCAGTCCACGCTGATCGCGTCTGTCTCGGTATCAGATGAGATCCATTCAACTCTGAACCGACTACTTGAGATCGCGGTCGACTGACGAAACGGCTCATTGTCTCCCGCCTGTATAATTAGTTTTAAGGTTTTTCCTCATCGTCATCTTCGCAATTCTTATCTGGAGTGTGATTCTTTGAACGCACATATGCCGCATCAGCATGGAGGGCCGGCGCCGCAGGGGCCGCAGCCGTTGCCGGGGGTGGGTGCCATTATTGCCGTGGGGTCGGGGAAGGGTGGGGTGGGCAAGACCACGCTGTCGGTGAACCTGGCGGTAGCGCTGGTGAAGATGGGACACAAGGTGGGGCTGCTGGATGCGGATGTGTATGGGCCGAACGTGCCGCTGATGCTGGGGGTGAACGACCAGCCGCGCATGATTGGGGAGAATCGCATTGAGCCGTTGCAGGCGTTTGGGTTGAAAGTGATTTCGGTGGGATTTCTGAATCCGGGGGACAAGCCGATTATCTGGCGGGGGCCGATGCTGCACCAGATTATCCGGCAGTTTCTGGGGCTGGTGGAGTGGGGACAGCTGGATTATCTGATTGTCGATTTGCCGCCGGGCACGGGGGATATTGCGCTGTCGCTGGTGCAGACGGTGCCGCTGACGGGGGCGGTGGTGGTGTCGACTCCGTCGGACGTTTCGCTGCAGGATGCGCGCAAGGCGATTGAAATGTTTCGGCAGATGAAAGTGGATGTCGTGGGCGTGGTGGAGAATATGAGTTATTTCACTTGTCCGCATTGCTCGCATGAGGTGGATATTTTTTCGCGCGGGGGCGCGGAGAAGATGGCGGAGCGGTTCAGCACGCCGTTTTTGGGGGCGATTGCGCTCGATCCGGAAGTGCGGAAGTCGGGGGATGGGGGGACTCCGGTGGTGCTGGAGGGAGAGAATTCTCCGCATGCCAAGTCGATTTATGAGTTTGCGCGGAGAGTGGTGGTGCGGGTGGATGAGATTAAGGCTAGCGCTCCGGCTAGCGTGATTCAGATTCAGTAAAACCTTAAACACAGAGGACACAGGGGGAACACAGGGTAATTCTCTGTGGGGCTCTGTGTCCTCTGTGTTTAAAGCTTTTTGAATCTTGACAAGCGGAAGATTGGTTCTGCTTCCTTCTCTTTCAAAATTAAATCTGACAACAGTTCCCCTATGGCGGGGCCGTGTTTGAAGCCGTGGCCGGAGCCGCCGCCGGCGATCCAGACGTTTTTCATTTTCGGATGGCGGTCGACGATGAAGTTGCTGTCGGGGGTTTGTTCGTATTGGCAGACACGGGTCTCGAGGAGTGGGGCGTTTTTCAGGGCGGGGAAGCGGAAGGCGATGTATTCGCGGACATCTTTCAGCGTTTCGGGATTGACTACGCGCTCGCCGGTGGTGGGGTCGAAGAGCGGGCCGCGGGTGTCGTCGGCGATTTTGAAGCCGCGGGAGTCGCTGCCGGGGATGCCGTAGAAAAAATGATTGCGGTGATCGCCCCAGACGGGGAGATGTGCGTCGGTGAAGCGATCGTCGCCGGCGGGCGTGCCGAAGAAAAAAATGTCCTGCTTGGTGGGTTGGATGAGGTCTCCGATGGTGTGCGGGAAGAGTTTGCCGAGCCAGGGGCCGCAGGCGAAGACGTAGATGTCGGCTTTGAGGTGGGAGCGGGCTTTTGAAAGTGCGGCTGCAGGGGCTAAAGCCCGCTCGGATTTTGCACGGCTTACGCGGCCCTGAAGGGCCGCTCTTCCACGGAGTTCGGCACAGAGAGGCCCGGCACCGAGGATCCCGGCACGGAGGAGTTCGGTTTCCAAGCCGTCGGGCAGGACCGCTGCTTGGCGGTATTCGCCGCCGGCGGCTTGAAACGCTTCGACGACGGCCTGGCAGCTGGCGCGGGCGTCGAGGTATCCGCAGGTTGGTTCGAAGATTCCCCACTCGATTCCCTCGAAATTAATTTGGTGCCAGCGCTTTTTCATTTGCGCGGCGGAGAGTTCGAGGAATTTTATTTTTGAGTGACGCAGAGATTTGATTGAGCCGCGTTCGAAGGTGTCATCGTTTTGCGGAGCCATCCAGAGGACGCCGGTGCGGTGCAGGAATTGGCGGTGCCAGCGGCGTTCGTATTTCTGCCAGAGCTTGAGGGCTCGGGCGGCCATCGCGGTGTAGGGCTGGTCGGGGCCGTAGGTGCCGCGCATGACGCGGGTCTCGCCGCCGGAGGATGCACGGGAGTTGCCTGGGCCCCAGGCGTCGAGGAGGGTGACGCGGGCGCCGCGCTCGAGGAGATGGAGGGCGGTCCAGCCGCCGAAGGCTCCGGCACCGATTACGGCGATGTGGGGGGAGGATTTCATTGGAACAGATAGAGCATACCGTGCGAAGGGAATCTTGAGAATAGACGCTCGATTTCGACAGTCCGGACTCACCGCGAGTTAATTTGACTGTCGCGGAATCCGTCGAAGGTTAGCAGCACGTCGAACGCAGACGTGGCGCATTTCACCGGGACGAGCTTTCTCTAGGGGACAGACCGTGAAGTTGCCGACAACGTAATGGTCGTATCCCTCAGAATCATCATTCCCAAATGCTGCGTATATACTTTCCAGTCCCTCGTCCACCATGAGTTCCCTATGCGTTCCGATGATCCAAATAACTTCCTTATCTGCGTCTACTTCATATCTTCCATGGACGGTGAAGCACGCTCCCTCGCTTGTTTGCTTGCATGATTCAGCCGCAAGTGGTGGAACCAACGAAATAAGCATGAACGCCACCGATACCACGATTGTCATTTTTCTGGCCAGTGGAAAAGCCATGCAGATCCTTTATTTTTCTTGTAGCGATAAAGTTTACCAGTATCGCGTGACCGGCCAGAAGTGTCGCTTGATGTAATATCTCCATTACACTCATTGGCCGCGAAAGTGGGTCGAAGGATCCTCTCGGTTGACGGCCTTCCACGCAGGGTCCTGGAGTCCGGACTGGATTGCGGTGTTGGTTCAAAAGGCAAGCTTCTGCATCTAAGATAGTTAGGTAAAATAGATGAGGAAGCGGTTCTCCCCTGGCTGGCACCGCTCGGAGTGGACAACACAACAGTAGATGCCTGCTGACCCTAATATCGGGAATCGCGAGCGCGAAATTCTGACTGCGCTGGTGGAGACTTTTATCTCGACGGGGGAGCCTGTGGGGTCGCGGACGCTGGCGCGGTCCAATCGCGAAGGGTTGAGTCCGGCGTCGATTCGGAATGTGATGGCTGACTTGTCGGATGCGGGATTTCTGGAGCAGCCGCATGCTTCGGCGGGGCGTGTGCCGACGACGGAGGGGTATCGGTATTACGTGGAGCAGATTTCGGGGACGGCGCGGCTGGCGCCGCAGGAAGAGGTGATGATCTCCGACTCGCTGGCCGGGATTACCGATGTGCAGGAGTTCATGGAGCGGACTTCGCGGGTGCTGTCGCTGATTTCGCGCAACGTGGGCGTCACCGTGGCTACGAGCGGTCCGAAGAATGCGCTGGAGCATGTGTACTTCTCGCGGCTGGGGGAGCAGAAAGTTTTGGCTGTTTTGGTCACTCGCTCCGGGTTGGTGCGCGACCGGGTGCTGCGGCTGGATTTGCCGCAGGCGGAGCTGGATTTGGCGGCACGGTACATCAATGAGAATTTTCGCGGCTGGACCATGGAATCGATGCGCGCGGAACTGGCGCGGAGGCTGGAGCAGGAACGCAGCGAGTACGACCGGTTGATGAACTCGATCGAGGCGCTCTACAAGCAGGGCGCGCTGGCGGCGGAACCAGGATCGCAAGTCGTATTCATCGAGGGCGCGTCGAACCTGGTCAGCGGAGATCATGACAAGCAGCGGCTGCAGGAGATGCTGAAGACGCTGGAAGAAAAAGAAAAGGTGGTTCAGTTGCTCGGCGCGTATCTCGACGTGCAGCAGGAAGCCGTGCGAGTGGTGATTGGGCTCGATCAGGCGCTGCCGTCGATGCAGAATTTCGTGTTGATTGGAGCGCCCGCGCATGCCGGCAATGAAGTGATGGGGTCGCTGGCGGTGATTGGGCCGACGCGGATGGATTATCAGCATACGATTACGGCGGTCTCGTATATTGCGCGGCTGTTCGACAAGATATTGAATGATGCGGAGTGATGCGGACGGTGCGATCAATTTTAGGTTATGAAGATTAAGGTTATGAAGAAAACAAATGGAGAATCGAAAACCGAAATGGCAGGACTTGATCTGGAGCACGAACTACCTCCCGCGGATGGCGATGAAGGCACGCCGGAATCGGCTGTGAGCGTTGCGGCTGGAGATGCATCGGGTGCGGGAGCGGAATTGCAAAAGCTGAGGGCGGAGCGCGACTCGCTGCTCGACCGGCTGGCTCGGGCGCAGGCTGAGTTTGAGAATGCGCGGCGGCGTGCGGTGAAGGAGCAGCAGGATTATCGCGACTACGCCGCGGCGGACGCGATCAAGTCGTTGCTGCCGGCCATGGACAGCCTGGAGCGGGCGCTGCAGGTGAAGGCTGATGCGGCGGATCTTCGGAACGGCGTGGAACTGATCTATAAGCAGCTGCAGGATGCGCTGGCGAAGCTGGGAGTGCGGGCGATTCCGGCCAAGGGAGAGCAGTTCGATCCGCATGTGCATGAGGCGATTGAGATGGTGGAAACTTCTGACGCGCCGGACCACGAGGTGATCGAGGAGTTGCAGCGCGGGTACAAGATTAAGGATCGGTTGCTGCGGCCGGCGATGGTGAAGGTCGCGAAGAATCCCTGAAGGATGGAGCGCAGGGAGCGAGATTGTCTTGCCTCAACTAGGCGGCTTTTCATCCCGAGCAAGGCGAGGGATCTGAGTGTTTGCCTGGGTGGAGGGCGGTGCCAGCGCAAGCGAAGACCGAGGTCCCTCGCGTTGCTCGGGATGACAATCTGCTTTTGTTTCTCATGACGATCAGATCTGGTTCTGTTTCTTACAATCTGCTTGGATTTTGTTTCTGACGAAAGGTTTATTTTCTGACGACGAACGCAAAACGTGACTACTACGAAGTGCTGGGCGTGACCCGCACGGTTACCGAGATTGAACTTAAGAGCGCTTATCGCAAGCTGGCGCTGCAGTTTCATCCGGACCGCAATCCGAATAATCCCGACGCGGAAGATAAATTCAAGGAGGTGAGCGAGGCTTACGCTGTGCTCGCCGACACCGACAAACGAGCGGTGTATGACCGCTACGGGCATGCCGGACTTGGCGGCGGTTCCGGGCAGGGTGCGGGCTTTGATCCTACGACGTTCCAGGATCTCGGCGATATTTTTGGGGAGTTCTTTGGATTCGGCGACATTCTCGGGGGCAACAGTGGACGGCGGCGCAGCCGGGTGCAGCGCGGGGCTGATCTTCGCGAGGACTTAACGCTCGAGTTTGAGGAAGCGTTTTTCGGCACGGAGTCGCGGGTGACGGTTCGCCGGCACGAGGCGTGCGAGGAGTGTCACGGTGCTGGCTCGGCGCCGGGCAAGGGGCCGACGACTTGCCGATCGTGCGCCGGGCGTGGGCAGGTGCGATACCAGCAAGGATTTTTCAGCATTGCGCGTACTTGTCCAACTTGCCAGGGGACGGGCAGCGTGATTACTGATCCATGCGCGAAGTGCAAAGGGGACGGACGCATTCTGCGGCAGCGCACGGTTGACGCCAAGGTTCCCGCCGGAGTTGAGGACGGAACGCGAATTCGTTTTTCGGGCGGGGGCGAGGTTGGCCAGTTCGGCGGACCTGCGGGAGATTTGTATGTGGTGCTGCACGTGAAGGAGCATCCCTTCTTCATGCGCGAGGGCAACGACTTGCACTGCGTGGTTCCGATCTCGATCACCCAGGCCGCCATGGGGGCGGAGATTCGCGTGCCCACCATGGACGGTGAGCATGCCCTGAAGATTCCCGATGGGACGCAGCCTGGCTCCACGTTCCGCGTGCGCAACAAAGGTGTGCCCGTGTTGAACGGTCATGGCAAGGGCGATTTGTATGTCGAGGTTCGGGTGCAGGTTCCGACCAAGCTCAACAAGCGACAGAAAGAATTGTTGCAGGAACTGGATGCACTCTCGAAGGTTGACAACCAGCCGCTGCTAAGGTCGCTGCTGGGAAAAATGAAGGATATGTTCGGATAGGGCGAGACGCGTTTCTCGCAGACACCGTGGCGGCTGAAGCCGCGATTGATTCAGAGACGTTGGCGGCATCGCTGAAGCGATGCCCTGATACGAATCGTGGGTTCTCCAGATCGTGAATTCTTCAAAGCGTTAGTTCAGCAGATTGTTTGGCCTCCGAAGTGCAAATCTCCATCTCATGACTCGCCGCCGATGGATCGCCGAAGAATTCTCGGGGAATCACGCCGCACTCAGCGGCGCTCACGCTGATCATCTGATTCGCGTTCTTCGGGCCCGGATGGGACAAGAGTTCGATATCGCCACGGGTGCGGTGGTGCGGCGGGGGCGGATCGTGAACATCCATCGGGGACGAGTCGAGTTCGAGCTCGCCGAAGAAGTCTCCGCGCCGTCGGTGGCGCGAGTCACGCTGCTGCTTGCGGTATTCAAGTTTGATCGCATGGAATGGGCGATCGAGAAATGCACCGAACTGGGTGTGTCGCGAATCGTGCCGGTGATTGCGCGGCGGACCGACGCGCACCTGGCTCTAGCCGCTGCAAAGCGTGCTGAGCGTTGGCGGAGAATTGCGCTGCAGGCCTCTGAGCAGTCGCGGCGCGCCACTCCGCCGGAGATCGCGATACCTATCAAGCTGCAGCACGTCGTGGGTCTGGATGGCGGGGCGTTGCGAATTGTCCTCGCGGAATCGGAACAGCAGAGTTTGCTGCGGGAGGTTTTGGCTTCGAGTGCGGAAGGGGAGATCGTTCTGGCGATCGGGCCGGAGGGGGGATGGGCCGACGACGAGTTGCAGCTTTTTCTGCAGGCGGGATGGATCTGCGCTTCTTTGGGGCCGACCATTTTGCGCGCGGAGACGGCTGCGATCGCGGCGACTGCGATCACGGTCTCGGAGCTCACCTAAGGGGACTCGGAGTGTCCGAGGAAATCTTAAACACAGGGGACACAGAGGGCACACAGAGGAAGGCTGAGCTTCATCAGAGTTTTCCTAGTCTGCGAGCGGTGGCCGGACGAATGCGTCCGGGGCTGTGTGAATCTGGCTTGGGCCCGCTGCATGCACAACTTCGGTAGGTGATATCCTGACCCGCAATGGCGTCTTCGAAATCAGACTCTCGTCACACCCGTCTTAGTCCAGCTCCGTTTGTTCCCGACGATCGCCAGAGCGAGGCGATTGAGCACGTTCGCGGGCCCATGCTGGTGGTGGCGGGGGCGGGCACCGGCAAGACGTCGGTGCTGGTGAATCGCATTGCCCGGCTGGTCAAGGAAGGGCATGCGAAGCCGGAAGAAATACTTGCTCTTACCTACACCAAGAATTCGGCGACCGAGTTGGGCGAACGGGTGCGTTCCCTCGTCGGCAGCGCTAACGTACATACCGCTACATTTCATGACTACTGTCTCGATCTGCTCAAGCGTTCGCAGAAAGATTTTGGAGTGCTGGACGAAGCTGACCTGTGGATCTACCTGCGGCGGCGGCTGCGCGAGCTGCACCTCGAGTATTTTGTGCGGGCCGCGAATGTTGGAGAGTTCCTGCGAGACCTGTTGACCTTCCTGAGCCGCTGTCACGACGAACTGGTCACGCCTGAAAAGTATTTGCAGTACGTTGCAAGGCTGGAGAGTGGCGAGCTCTTGATTCCGCGCGTGAGCAAATCAAGCCATGAAATCACCGACGCAGAAGTGCTGGGACGCTGCCGCGAAATTGCGCGGGTCTTTGCCAGCACCGAGCGCTGGCTGCAGGAGGAGAATCTCGGTACGTTCAGCCACATGATCACGCGGGCGCTTGCTCTTCTGGAAAGCGATCCCGCGGTGCTGGCGGACGCGAGGAGCGGCGCCAGATTCATCCTGGTCGATGAATTTCAGGATGTGAATTTTGCCCAGGTGAAGTTGCTCTCGACGCTGGCTGGCGTGGAGAGCAACATCTTTGCCGTCGGCGATCCTGACCAGGCGATCTATCGGTTTCGGGGAGCGTCGAGTGCGGCGTTCGATCTTTTTTATCGACAGTTTCCGGCGGCTCAACGAGTCGTTCTCGGGACCAATCGGCGCTCGCGCACTCCTATCCTGAGCTGTGCCTTCGCTTTGATTGAGAAGAATCCTCCTGCCTTTGCCGGCAAGCACAGTCCGGCTGCTGCCTACCAGCGTACTGCGCTGGTGTCTGCGCGGGACCAGGCTGTCGGGGTCGGAACTCTTTCGCCGGCCGCACCGGTAGAAGCCATCTCGTTTGCCCGCAGAGAAGCTGAGGCGGCCGACGTGGTCGAAACTATCAAGAGCCTGCGCAAGCGAACGCGCTGTCGCTGGAGCGATTTCGGAGTGCTTTACCGGCAGCATCCGCATCGCGACGACTTGGTGCGGGAGCTCATGGATGCCCGGGTTCCGTTCCTCATCGAGAATATGGACGTCAGCGATACGCCTGAGGTCCGCGATCTGTTCGCGTGCTTGAGCGTGGTGGTCTCGGAAGGCGACGATGTCAGCCTGTTTCGCGTGGCGGCGCTGCCCCAGTTCAACGTGGATCCGGAAATTCTTCGCGCGACCACGCGGGCGCTGGCTAAGAATTCTCGTGAAGGCAAAATCGTCACTCTGTCTTCGGTGCTCACTGATATGGACGGGGGGGCGGATATTCTCGCGGCGATTGCCGCGGCGCGGGAGCAGATCACTCGCACGCGGGCGAAAGGGCGTCGAGCGCTTGAGATCGTCGCGCGTAAATTTCAACTCGATATGGCATCGCCGATCCTGAAGGCGGCGCTGAAATTCGGGGAAAACTGGCAGGGGAAGAAGATCAACAAGACGACCGAACTCACGGAGTTCGTCGAGTATATGACGCTGTTCCGCGAAGCCGGCGGCGTGATTCCGCTCGAGTCCAGCGAAACCGAAGATGCCGTCCGGCTGATGACGGCGCATCTGGCCAAGGGGCTGGAGTTTCCTCACGTTTTCATTCTTCGCGCCAACAGCAATTCGTTTCCGATGTCGTATCGCGAGACTTTGGTGGAGTTCCCTAACGATCTTCGCGATCCGGATTCCGCGGGAGAGGGCGAAGCGAAGACGCTGCATAATCAGGACGAGCGGCGGCTGTTTTATGTGGCCATGACGCGGGCGCGGGACACGCTGCACATTTATGGGAAGCAGGGAAGCGGGAAGAAAGATCCTACGCCTGCCGGTCCCATTCGCGAGCTTTTGCTGGAGAATTCGTTGCGTGGTGCGCTGGTTCCGCGGACTGCCAGCGGATCTCCCGTGGAACTGTTTGCCGAGGAGTCGCTGGGGTACGCTGAACCGTCGCGGTTGACGGATTGGCTTACTCGGCCTGCGACGCAGGGGCTGCAACTGCAGTTGAGTGCGTCCGCGGTCGATACTTATGAACGCTGCCCGTTGCGCTTCAAGCTCGAACGCGATTGGAGGCTAGCTTCCAAGCCGGCAGCGGCGATGCAATACGGGGCTTCGATGCATCGAGTGCTGCGGACTTATTACGATGCACTACGGGCCGGTCGGCCTCTCACCGAACAGCAACTGATCGATGACTTCCGCAGCGACCTGGCCAGCGCCGGGATTCAGGACCAGTACCAGCACGAACTCTACGAAAAGCAGGGCGTCGGGCAACTCAAGGACTTCTTTGCTGCGGCGCAAAACGTCGATCCGCCGGAGGTTCTCCATACTGAAGAATGGTTTGAGATCAAGCTGGGTGAGACGCGGCTCACGGGGCGCATCGATCGCATGGACCGTGGTTCGGATGGCAGAGTCATGGTGGTGGATTACAAAACCGGGAAGGCTCGCGATCAGGAGGACGCCGACGAGAGCTTGCAACTCTCCATTTATGCGATGGCCGCGCGCGAAAAGTGGGGATACGAGGTGGGCTCCCTGGTTTTTTACAATCTGGAAGAAAATGTTCCGGTGGCCACGGTTCGAAGTGAAGCGGAGCTACGGGTAGCACGGGATCGCGTTGCCAAGGCTGCCGAGCACATTGCCGCTGGAGACTTCAAGCCGAACGTCGACTTTCACTGCTCCTTCTGCTCGTTCCGGACTCTCTGCCCGGCTAAGGAGAAAAACTTCCCAAATCTCGGCCGGGCCGGTTCCGAAAGCTAGGACCATCGGGAGTTCGTGGTGCAGTTGCATTGATCGACGAATGCGTTGATCGATGAAATTGTGCCGCGCAAAAACTTAGGGGACGCTCGAGAGCGTCCCCTTTATTGCCTTTACTGAACTTCTTAATGCTTCTTTTTCTTTTTTGCCTTTTTCTTGGTTGCCATGGTTCCTATTCTCCCTTCCATTTTTCATGGAAAATGTCGCAGTGGTCTTCAACTGCAACTAGTTGATGTATAGAGTTAATAAAAAGTGAAGTCAAGAAAAAAATGATGATCAATTCGCGCGAGTTGCGACACCAAAGTCACACTGAGCAAATTTCTGAAGCGGAAGTCAACAAGAATTTTCTAACATCGCGTCAAGTCGCGCTCGATTTTTATTCCGCGAGCGCATCGTGACTCGAGTCGAGGTTGCGCTTGGCGAGGGGAGTCGCGTCGCGATAGCTGGCGGCGACAGACTTCGCAGGCATGCCGCGAGCGACGCATTGGCAAGCTGGTGCATCTATAATGATGAAGGCGAAATCTTCGCGGGAGCATGATTCATGGCCTCTTTTGATGATGTTGTAATTATTTCCGGCTGTCGCACAGCGGTGGGGAAATTTCAGGGTAGCCTCTCCGATTTCAGGGCTCCGCAACTAGGTGCGATCGCTGTGCGCGAGGCGGTGAAGCGCGCGGGCGTCGACCCCGCGAAGGTTGACGAGTGCATTATGGGGAACGTTGTCTCTGCCGGACTCGGGCAGAATCCGGCACGACAGGCGGCGATTTACGGTGGACTGTCTCCGGCGACAGGTGCCATGACAATCAACAAAGTTTGTGGCTCAGGATTGAAATCGGTTGCGCTGGCGGCGCAAGCGGTGCAGACGGGAAACAGTTCGATCGTCGTGGCCGGCGGAATGGAATCGATGACGAACGCTCCTTATCTGCTGCCGCAGGCGCGCAAGGGATATCGGTTGGGCAACGCGCAGATTGTCGACTCCATGGTGCATGACGGGCTGTGGGACATTTACAACGACTACCACATGGGCATCACGGGCGAGAACGTGGCGGAGAAATACGGCATCTCGCGCGAAGAGCAGGATGAGTTTGCGCTGCACTCGCATCGTAAGGCGCTGTCGGCGATCAAGGAATGCCGGTTCAAATCGCAGGTTGTTCCGGTGGAGATTCCGGCGAAGAAGAAGGGAGCGGCTCCCACGATCTTCGATAAAGACGAGAGCCCGCGGGAAGATACGACGATCGAAGTGCTGCGATCGCTGAAGCCAGCGTTCAAGAAAGACGGTACGGTTACGGCGGGGAACGCGCCTGGGGTCAACGATGGCGCTGCAGCGTTAGTGGTGACGAGCGCGAAGCGTGCTGCGGAACTTGGGGCGAAGGCGATGGTTCGGATTGTGGCCCAGGCGACGAGCGGGGTCGAGCCGAAATGGGTGATGATGGCTCCCGTGGGCGCGGTGCGCACTATTTGGGAGAAGACGGGGTGGAAAAATGAGGACGTCGATCTTTACGAACTGAACGAAGCGTTTGCGGTGCAGGCGCTGGGAGTGATGCGTGAGTTGGGGCTAGATCCCAACAAGGTTAATGTGAACGGGGGGGCTGTGGCGATCGGGCATCCCATCGGGGCTAGTGGGGCGCGGGTGCTGGTTACGCTGATTTATGAAATGATCCGTCGCGATGTGAAGCGGGGGATTGCTGCGCTGTGCCTTGGCGGAGGGAATGCGGTGGCCATGGCCGTTGAGCGCTGAGACGCTCTGCTCAGTTTCGATGACAACCGCTGGGACATCCACACGAGAAGTATCGGGTGCTATTCGACCACGACCTCTTCTCCTTCTCTTTCGGAGGCTTGAGCCTGGCGAAGGTGTGGAAGCCGTGTGGCGAACTGAGGAGAGAACTCCATTGCCAGGGTGCCCCCGCGGCCATATCCCGCTGTACATCAACTCATGGATACGGATTGATCTTTCTCGCTGTCATCGGAAATGTCCCCGACTTGGTCTGGGTTATAGCCGTCTCCTTATTGAGGTCCAGTGGAAGGTTGAATTTTTCGACTGTCCCGGTTTGGGGCCATTGGACTCGGACGGCGTCAGTTGTGATGTTCCACGTGCCTGCGCCGCCGATGGCACCCAGGTTGTTTCGGTCGCGCCATATTGCCTTTCCCGACAGATAGAAGCTGTACTCAAAATTGATTCCGTTCCAGATCACCTCCCACCGGCCCTGCAGGGTGTTGCTGATCGCACCTTCTCCGCTGTCCACCCAATCCTTCACGCAATTCCTCTCAAAATCGTTCCCCAAGGCCGCATAGTCTCCCGCATGGGCCGGAAGAAATTGCCAGGAACCGAACGACGAACTACTCTTGTTGTCCTCCACCGCTGCAAAGGCGATTCTGAAGCGGGATCGGTTCGCCGCTTCTTTGACGACGTACAACTGGCCCTTGAGAGCGTTGTACTGCGAAGGCGGAAGCGCGTCCAGTACGCGCAGAATGTCAAACATGCTGCTTCCCTGCAATACGCCGAGGGCTTCCCCGTAGTCGGCCGGCTCTTCCAGCGAATGCCGGACTAACTGGTATCTTGGATACCAAGGCTTACGGCCGTACAACTTCTCGTCCTTCTGATCCGCAGTCAGCGTCGGTCGAGGCTGCAAGGGAGCAATCCAAATTTTCCTATAGGTGTACCAGACGGTATCGGTGGGAGGCGGCAGCCCCGGAAGGATACTCTTGGCGGCCCGCGCTTCCGCATTCCATAACGTGTAGTCTTCCACCATTTCCATGCTCACATACGATCTCGTTTCATATACCGCGTCGCGTGGTTGCCACACTTTGAGAATCGCCACCAGCAGGAATCCCTGCTCCGGGTCCAATCCTTGCCGCGTGAGGATGTAGTCCTCCCACTCCTTCACATCCTTCTTCATGTCTCGCTCGATGCAGTAATCGTCCAGCCATCGCACAATCACACCAGCGGCCAAGGCAAATCCCAGGGCCGCGGTTTGGGTGGCTTCGTGATCCCGCATTCCAGAGCCGGGCTCGCCGGGAGTGACGACGCCGAGCGCGCCAACCTTACCAAAAGGAACGAGCCGTGATCCGACGGGTTGTGTCTCGTCGTAACGCACGCGGTCCATGCGTTCTGTCGATAGCTGAAACAGCCGGTTGAATTCCGGGGCATTGGTGGTGACGCGCAAAGCGATGTTGTAGTCCCCTTTGGGCAGTTTGACGCCCTTGCCTCCGCCCTCAAAATTGACCCGCGGAACGGCGAGGTCCACGTTGAACAGCTCCTTCATGAACTTTTCAGTGGCTGCGCCGCCCCGCTGATCCATCGCGAGATCTTCGAGCAGGGAAACAAACCGATTGTCGAGTTGAAACGCGACAATGTTTCCCTGGAGCCCGCGGCCTCCGCGAAAATCCTTTCTCGCCTCAACATTGGTGGTGAGCCAAAACTCGCCGGGTCGGAGAGTGACTGGACGGCCCGAAGAAACCGCCTCAACATAGCCCCCGGTTACGTCGACGTGATACAGCGTGACTGGATCGCCCGCCGGATATCGCTCAAGCGCCTTCAAGAGTTCTTGATCTGTCATTGCTGCTTCTCCCTTCCTGGTTTTTTCGGGTCGCAACCTGTGAATCCGGATTCGATTCCGAATACCTCGCTGAAATTTCCGCGAGATGTCCGGGCCGTTTGAACTTGCAGTTGGAAAACCTAAGGAGGAAACTTCCAAAGCCTTACAAACACATTAGTCCAGTTAGTCCGGTATTCTGCACTCTGCTGAGTCAGAATGCAAGTGAGACCTGGTTGCAGTGACGCTTATCGGCCAACTCGCAGGCGACTCCGCTTCTCCCACGATCCGGGAGCCTGCGGCCGGACTTTGGGTTACGGGGTCAGCGGGCGTTGCATGGCGGGGTGAGTCGGTTCGAGTCTTACCCCACCGCTGAGATTGGCAGCGTTACTGTGAACACGGCTCCGCCTTCGGGGGAGTTGGCGGCTTCGACGCTGCCGTTGTGTTCTTTCATCACTGACTTGCAGATACTCAGGCCCAGGCCCGTGCCGCGGCCGGGGCGCTTGGTGGTGTAGAAGGGATCGAAGATACTGGCCAGAGTTTCTTTTGGGATGCCGGGGCCGTCGTCGTGAAAGCTGACCCAGACTGAGTTGTCACCTCTGCCCAGCCGGATGCGCAGCGTGCCTTTATCGCGCGTCTCGCGGATCGCTTGCTCGGCGTTCACGATCATGTTTAGGAAAACCTGCATGAGCTGGTGAGGATCGCCCAAGGCGTAGGGGACTCCGGCTTCTTTGAGGAAATCGACGGTGATGTTGTTTTTGCGCAGCGAGTAGGCGTGCAGGTTCAGGGTGCGCTCGACGACCTCGACGAGATTGATTCGGCTCTTGCCGGGAGCGGGTGGGCGCGAAAAGTAGGTGAGGTTCTGGACGATCTCGGCGGCGCGGCGGGCCTGCTGCTGCAGCATCGCCAGTTGCTTGCGGGAGGTTTCGTTGGTCTCAACATCCTGCAGCAGTTCGCTGACTCCCATGATGGCGGTCAAAGGATTGTTCAGTTCGTGGGCGACGCCGCCAATCATCGCGCCCATCGCGGCCAGGCGCTCGCTCTGGACGACCTGCTGTTCCAGTTTCCGTTCGACAGTAATATCGCGCACCGAAATAATGACGCCGCTGGTCTTCGTGTCGGCCTTGGTCTCGGCCTCGACCAGCCGGCTGCCCGCTGCGCGCATAGTGCGCCAGGTTCCGTCGCGATGCCGGGCTCCGTACTCCGCCGAGGCGAAAACCTGCCGGCCCGACACAATGTCGTGGTACAGAGCAGCCAGCTCGGGCGAATGGTCTTCCAGTTCCGAAATCTTTTTTCCCAGCATGTCTTGGGGCTCAACGCCCAGAAGGTCGCGAGCCCGGGAACTGACGAAGGTGTAGCGCTCCTCGAGATCGACCACGAGAATGAGATCTGGAAAACTTTCCAGCAGGCGGCCGCGAAACTCTTCCTGCTGCGCCAGTTGCCGCTCCATCTTGCGGCGCTCGGTGATGTCGACCAGCGTTCCCTGGTAGCGGACGATGTTGCCGGAAGTGTCCCACACCGCGCGCGAAGAATCGAGGAACACGGCGGCGCTGCCATCCTTGCGGCGAAGTTTGACTTCGCGCGTGCGCACGCCTCCACGATCGTCAAGCGCCCGCCCCAGGACCGGCTGTCCGGGATCGAAATTCAGAGCCGCCGGTTCCACCGCCAGAAGATCGCGCTTCTCCATGTATCCCAGCATGCTTACCAGGGCGGGATTGGCGTCGAGCAAATGTCCTTCGGGGGTGCTGAAGTAGACGCCTTCCTGCAGGGTTTCGAATAATTCGGTGAAGCGCATTTCCTTCTCGCGCTGTTCGGTGACGTCGCGGCCGAGGATGCTCGCGCCCACGACCTCATCGCCTTTGACAATGCCGTTCAGCACGGATTCGAAATAGAGCGGCCGGGAACTATTTTTTAGCCGGATGCGCACCGTGCCGGCCCAGCGCTTCTTGTCCAGAAACTGCCCGAGGCCGCGTTCCACGTCCTGCTGAACCGGCTCCTCCAGCAAGTCGTAGATTTTCTGTCCGATCAATTCGGAGTAAGGCAATCCCGTGATCTCGGTGATGCGCTTGTTGACGGTTCGCAGGGTGCCGTCGAGCGAGACCGCGCAGGCCGGATCGTCCATTGCGTCGATGAGTTCCTTGAAGTTGCGCTGGGAGCGCATGATGACCTGGCTGAGCTGGTCGAGTTGTTCTTCGGAAGGCGCGGCTCCCACGTGTTCCTGCAATCCGTGCAGCAGGCCTTTGAGTTCGCTGACCTCGCGCCGGCGACCGTAGGCGTAGACCGCGAAGAAGAGGGAAAGAAACAGGATCGCGATGGGAATGGCGCGCAGGTAAAACGGGATGTTCTCCATCCGTTCCCACAGCACTCCCGCGAGCGCGACCGACAACAGGATCATGAATCCCAGAGCCCATCGCCACAATTGCGATTCCTCCCGCTCCAGATTGCCGGGAGGGCGGGACGTGCGCGAGCTGTTTAGGGGGTCTGGGGTCATGAGGGAAATAATCGATCCAAATGCAAGGCCGTCCTAATTCTATACTTCTCGGCGAAACAATCGCTGGTTGGACATCTTGGTAAGAGAAAAAGTCTACTCGTCCGGCTCGGGTGCTGGCGTTGCGGATTCCGCAGGCTTCGCATGATCCGCGACGATTGCTTGCCAGTTGAGGAGGGCGTTCCAAAGCAGGCGGTGGTCGCCACGGTTCAGGTCGCGGTGCATCGGGTTGAAGTTGAAACTCACGACATGGCCTTTACCTACGGACATATCGAGGATGGCGGGACGGCCGATCAGATTTTCTTCTCCCCAGGCTTGGCCGCTCTCTACGAAGGGCTTGCCGTCGGTGTCGCCCCATTCCATGACCACGCCGCTGCGGTCTTCGGGGCCATCGAGACACGTCGTGCAATAGGCCATGCGCAGCCAGTGGCGCGGAGTGTTGTAGAGGGGAAAGTTCTGGCGGAAGACGTAAGTGTGGGCGGGATATCCGTAGGCGATGGGATGGTCGGGACGATCGAAGGTGACGCGCACGTGTGCGCCGGGTGTGCGCGTCGCGGCTTGCTGCGAAGCGGACGACGATGAGCCACCGCCACCGGCCGCGCTGCGGGGAACGCCGCCGGAGGAGCGGCGGACGAATCTCACGAGTCCGCCTTCGAGGGCGAGCATGCTGCCGCTGCCGAGTGTGACCATCAGGCCGCCATTGTCGATGAAGTGCTGGATCTGTGCGAGCCCTTCGTAGCCGATTCCGCCGGTGATGTCGTCGGATTCGGCGGGCGTGCCGAAGCTGGGTGATTGGGCGGTCTTTTTAAAAGGCATCGGAGACCAGGTTTTTGGGAGGCCTTCGATTTGTTCGGCGAGTTCGAGGTCTACGTGCCCGTAGAGCAGCACGTCGATGCGGGCGGCCAGGTTGCCGGCGCGAATGTCTTCGTCGCGGAGATAGGTGTAGGGGACTTTGCGCTGATCGAGCGAGTACCGGATCCATCCGATGGAGTCGGTGTCGGCCCAGGGGACCCAGACGCCGATGCGGGGGGCTTTGGCTTTGTGGCGGGGAACGTGGGGCGGAGTGGGGACTTGAGTGAAGTCCAAGCCGAGTTCTTTGGTGGTTGATGCGATGGCGTCGGGGAGACCGGATTGGGCGGAGAGAATCCATGAGCCGGCGGGGAAGTTCGTGCCTCCGGACTCGAACTCGTGCTCGGCGATTTGAATTTCGAAATTTGCCAGGCGATAGCGGGCGGCGAGGAGCGATTCCTGTCCGGTGTCTTTCAGCAGATAAACCGGGCCTGCGCCGGTGACGCGACCGGCGGGATGCGGAACATTGGTCAGCGGAGTTAGCGCGGCCTCGCGGATTGATGCGTCGGCGGTCGGGATCGCCTGCAGATGGTAGTTCGCGGGCAGTTCCCAGGATACGTCGTCGTAGGGAGGTTCTCCGTCTTTCGGGTAACGCTGTGGGGTGAGCAGATCGACCGCGTAGTTTCTGTAGGGCTGGTCGAGGCGCACGACATATGTGCCGGCGGGGAAACTGCCTTCTTTGATTTGAATTGCGTTCTGTGCGCGGGCGACTTCGATGCGCTGGGCCATCAGGCGTTCGACCATGGCGGCGACGCGGGCCGGATCTCCTTGATCTTCGGGAATCAGAAACGCGTAGGGCGGCTGGGTAAGGCCTTTCTGCCAGGAGTCCCACGACTTCTTGTAGAAGTTGCGGAGCATTTGTTGCGATTCGCTGGCGGTTTCGTCGAGAGCTGAGAGTGCGCCGGTTTCCTGGTAATTGAGATTGTCGCGGGCGGACCACAGGACCTCGCGCGGAGCGGGAAGCGGGCGGTACCACTGCATCGTGGTAGCCGACGTTGTGACTGATCGCTTTTCGGTTTCGGCGCTGCCGTTGCCGAAGGTTTCGTAGCCGCGGCCGATGCTGTTGTGATTCATGGCCACGGAATCGAGATAGAGGTGGGCGAATGCCTCGCCGAAATTCCAGGTGGAGACGCCGGGCATGTCCATCGCCGTCATGGTCTGGACTTCATGGAAGCTGAGTGCGAGGAATTCGGTGTAGGTGAGGGGATCGATGTTCGGGTTATAGGGGCCGGTGCCGTTCCAGGTCATCATCAGCGGCATGCCTTCGTGCAGGTCGTGGACGACAGTGGGATGCCACTCGTGGAACATGCGGTGGACAGCTTTCGTGGTTTCGTGCGTCTGCTGATGAGTGTCGCGATTGATGTCGACGAAGGTGTATTTCGACCAGTACGGGGGCGACTGGCGGGGGAGAGTGTTGCGGTCGGTCTTGCCTTTTAGATAGCGGTAGAACCAGTCGACCATTTTGTCGCGGCCGTCGGGATTGGAAATGGGATTGATCAGGACCACGACTTTTTCGCGGATGCGGCGGATCATGGGCTGCTCCGAGACCGCGAGGCGGTAGGCCAGTTCGACCATGGCTTCGGTCGAGCCGGTTTCGTCGGAGTGGAGTGCGGCGTTGAAGTAATAAATTGGGCGCGCGGTGGCGATGAGTTTTTCGGCGGCAGCCTGGTCGGTGCGGCGAGGGTCGGCCAGCGCGGCGGTGGCGGCTTTCAGGCGGTCGAGATCGCGGATGCCGGCCTCGTCGGCGATGGCGATGATGATGATGTCGCGGCCTTCTTCGCTGTGGCCGATGGTGAAAACGCGAACTCGGGGACTGGCGGCTGCCAGCGCGCGAGCATAGGCGTAAGTTTTTTCCGTGCCGAGCAGTTCGCCGGGAGCGCCCATGATTCGGCCCAGAAATTTTTCTGGTGAGGGAACGCTGGCGGATTGGGGAACGTACGAGACCCAGGGCGAAACGTAATGTGGATCCGTCGTGGCCGCGGCGATCGCCTCGACCGAGCCGGGTTCGGGCACATCCGGCTTGGGCACCGGGCTCTGCGCCTGCGCATCGACGGTCATCCATGAAAGAAGAAATATCCACAGCAGCGCGAGTCGGAACATGAGGGACCCCGGATGTCGTTTGACGCGAAAGTTTAGCACGCGTGGCGGAGTTCTGAATGGGGCGGACTTGACGCAAAGCCTGGCCAGCCTGGATTTTGGGTGGGGCATCGCTTCCAGCGCGGTTCTCCGAGGAAGCGGCACGCAGAGCCCAAATCAGAAAGACTTCAACTCGGCCACCATCCAGGCAGCCCCTGTAACAAGGAAAGTCAGGACGCATTCGGACCAGATGAAATGCGCCTTCGGGTGAGCGATCAGGCGCGGAACCCAAACCATTACGCCAAAGAGTGCCAGCATGAGCGTCATCAGGCGCGTCGCAAGCCGCGCCTGGCGATTGATGAGAATGGCAATGGCTGCGAGTCCAAACGCGACCGTCGTGAGGATCGCCCAAAACATCTGGTTGGGAGGAATCCACTTTGGAACCAGGCTAGCTGTGTCGCGAAGTAAGAGTGCCTGACCCAGGGTAAAGGAAATCGCGCAGACTCCAAGTCCAAGGCGTGCCAGTCGGCCGAATACCACCGCCCTGGCTGCATTTGCCTCAGTTGCGGCGTACAGCGCAATCGCGCCGCAGAGTAAGGAAAAGAACAGGAAGAAGCTCCCACCGTATTGATCGTAGATGTTCGATGCGGCAATAATGCCAGGGATACAAGCCAGCGAGAAAGACAAATAGACGACGCAAAGTACGACCGCGGCCAGCCGCGCGGTGCGCGGGTACTGTATCCCAATCCCGCCGGCAATTTGAGCGGTCATGAGACACCCGCCAATGATGGTGCCGAAAGGCAGGCTCCAGATATGGTGCAGGTTTTGCCAGGTGTCGGCGTCGTGCCACATCAGTGCGATGACGCCGAACAGCAGCGCCGCGGCGCCAAAGACGATCCGTCCGTAGAACGCCGTCTTCATAAAGAACAAGTAAGGGTGCTCTTGCTGCGGGCGCGTTGAACAAGCGTGATCATTTCTGTTCTATCTTTCTGCGCCGTGTCGGAGAAACGCGATGCACAAATGCGCTTACCTCTCGTCGGCCCGCGCACTAAGTCTAGATCTCCCGCTCCCGTCGCCAGCAGTATAGTCTCAGGGATCTATCAAAGCCCAGGCCCGTCAAAGATACATCCCAGCTGGTATGTCGCTACCTTCATAAGTGGACGAGGGGGACGCTTCGACGCGAAAACCATTTTTTCGTCTGGGTGGTTCGTGGGCCGGAGACTTCAACAACTGTTGGCGCTATTAAGCTGTCCAAGTTTTCCACAGCGAGCTTTGGTGACATCCGTCACAGCCAGACCCATGGCAATGTCCGTAAGGTGGTGCCTGGACCCTCGGTGCGAGGATTAGGGCGTCGTGTGCCTGAGGATCCACTCTTTAAATGTAAATGCTCTATAAGACTCTCAGCGCCGCCGTCTACGGGATCGACGCCAACATTATTCAGGTGGAAGTCGACTGCTCGGGCATCAAGTGCGATCAGGACCACTTCCACACGGTCGGACTGCCGGACGCTGCGGTGCGCGAGAGCCGCGACCGGGTGCGCGCTGCGCTGAAGAACTGTGGCTATGACATTCCGCCGACGCACATCACCATCAACCTGGCGCCGGCGGATATCAAGAAAGAAGGGTCGGGATTCGATCTGCCCATGGCCCTCGGCATCGTCGGAGCTTACGGCGGGCTCACCAGGAAAGAAATGCCGGATTGCCTGTTCGTTGGAGAACTCTCGCTCGACGGCGGGGTGCGCGGGGTGCGTGGCGCGCTGCCGATTGCGATCGAGGCGCGTGGGAAAAAAATTGCGCGCATGGTCGTGCCGGAAGCCAATGCCAAAGAAGCCGCCATGGTCACCGGGCTGGAGGTTTATCCGGTGCGTTCGCTGTTGGACGTGATCCATTTCGTGAACTCGGGCAATGGAATCGTTCCCATCAAGGCAGACGGCGACTCGCTGCTGCGCGAATCGCAGCAGTTTTTCGTCGACTTCAAAGATGTTCGCGGGCAGCAGACTGCCAAGCGCGCCATCGAAATCGCGTGCGCCGGAGGGCATAACATTTTGATGATCGGGCCTCCCGGGTCGGGCAAGACCATGCTGGCCAAGCGCATGCCGACCATCCTCCCGCCGTTCACGTTCGAAGAGGCGCTGGAGACTACGAAGATTCATAGCGTGGCCGGAGTGCTGGATCAAGGTGCCGGGCTGGTTGGAACGCGTCCCTATCGCTCGCCGCACCATACTATTTCTGATGCTGGATTGATCGGCGGTGGCGCCATCCCGCGGCCGGGCGAAGTCTCGCTGGCCCACAACGGGCTGCTGTTTCTGGATGAGTTGCCGGAGTTTCCGCGCAATGTGCTGGAAGTGCTTCGGCAGCCGCTGGAAGATGGAACGGTTTCGATCGCGCGCGCCTCGATGTCGCTGACTTTTCCGGCGCGCTTTATGCTGGCGGCGGCTATGAATCCGTGCCCTTGCGGCTTTCATAACGACCGCAGCCGTGACTGCCAGTGCACTACGCCGATGATTCAGCGCTACGTGTCGAAGATTTCGGGGCCGCTGATGGATCGCATCGACATTCACATCGACGTGCCGGCCGTGAACTACAAAGAAATGCGCTCGACTCACGAGCCGGAAAATTCGGCCACGATTCGCGAGCGCGTGGTGCGGGCGCGGCAGAAGCAGTTGGCACGCTTCTCTACTTCGCGCGAAAAACTCTACTGCAACGCGCAGATGTCCTCGCGCCATATTCGGACATTTTGTGAGTTATCCGCCGATTGCGAACGCCTGCTGGAACGCGCCATGACGCAGCAAGGATTGAGCGCCCGCGCCCACGACCGGATTCTGAAAGTAGCGCGCACCGTAGCCGACCTGGAAGATTCGCCGAATCTCGAGCCGAAGCACATCGCGGAGGCGATTCAGTACCGGAGTTTAGATCGGACGTATTGGGCATGACCTGACAGCTGTTTCGGACTGTCGGCAAATTCAGGCTCCTGCGAATTGCGTCAGGCAGGTCCGAATGGTAAGTTATGCCGCATGCGAAAAACCTGGCTTGTCGTTTCGGTTGTGCTGCTAGCCACCTTCGCCGGAGCAATCGACAACGCCACGATTTCCGAACGCCGGAAGCGCGCCGCCGCGGTTTTCCATGATGGCATCTTGCTGGTGCACGCCGTCTCCCGATTGGACGCCGCGGCAGATGGATACCGCCAGGATCCCTACTTCTACTACCTCACCGGACTGGAGAACACGGTAGGCGCGATATTGGCGATTGAAGGCAAGTCGGGAGAGTCATGGCTTTTTCTACCCGACCGCCCTCCCTTTCAGAAAAGCGGACTGCAGCCCGAAGTATTGCCGGGCTCGGATGCCGCGAAACGTCTAGGCATCGACCATATTGTGGACTGGGCCGAGTTCGATGGATTTCTGTCGCGGGCGGCCGCATCGCTGCCACACGTATTTTACCCCGATGACCCATCCGGATATCCTGAACTGCCGGCAAACCTGCTGACTGGGAAAGCCCCGAAAGCTCCGCTGTGGATACAGGCGATCCTGCAGAAGTACCCTTCGCTTGAGGTGAAGGAAGTCAGCGACGACCTGAATGCGCTGATGTTTGTGCAGGATGCCGCAGAACTGGCAGCGCTTCGTTCTGCGGCGAAATCCACGGTGACTGCTTTGCTGGCGGGTATGCATGCGATTCGTCCGGGCGTCTCCCAGCGGATCGTGGAATCGACCGTGGAGAACGCGTGCTGGAATGCGGGAGCGCATGGGAGCGATTTCTGGCCCTGGTCAATGGCGGGCGAGAATGCCGTATTTCCGCGGCCATTTTTTTCTCTCGCGCTTTACGACCATCTTAATACGGAGATGCGAAGCGGAGACCTGGTTCGCCTGGATGTCGGATGCGAGTGGCAGCATTACGAGGGGGATCTGGGCCGCACGGTGCCCGTCTCGGGCCATTACAGCGACGACCAACGTGAGACCTGGAGCATTTTTGTGGCGGCATACCACGCCGGTGCCGCTGCCCTGCGGGCAGGAGTCACCGTCGATCAGGTCTATGAGGTGTGGCGCTCGGAACTTCTGCGCCACCGGGCATCCGCAAAGAGCACTCTGGCGCAGCATGCAATCGATTCGTGGTCAAAGCGCGAGAATGTGCCCTTCTGGCAAATCCACGCGACAAATCTGGTGGCGACTCTGCCTCCGTCCAAGCTCCCCGCAGGAATGACGATCAACTTTGAACCCATCGCATCGGTCGACGGCCAGGGATTCTTCCTCGAGGATATGTACTTGATCACTAAGGACGGCGCCGACTTGCTGACGAAGGGAGTGCCCTATTCCGCCGAAGAGATTGAGGCTGAGATGCGGTGAGGGCGTGGTAGGACGATTTGCACGCGCCTGTCGCGTAATCTGGGCTGAATCCTAAAATCCCTTGGCTTTCAACATCACATCCAGATCTTCGGGATGCAGAGCCCGCACCATCGCATCTTCGCGCGCCAGTTCGTTCTGAAATACCAGCTGCGCCAGCGATTCTTCCAGGGTGAACGAGCCTTGCTTGCGAGTGATGGTGATCTCCTGCTGCAGATGCTGCAGGGCGTTCTTGCGGATGTGCTGGCGCGCTCCGTAGCCGACCATCAGCAATTCCGCGGCCGGCACGCGGCCTCCGTTCCGGCGCGGGATTAGAGTTTGGGTCAGCATCGCGGCCAGGGCCATTGCCATTTCGGCGCGGACGGTGTGCTGGCGTTCTTGCGGGAAGGAATCGGCGATGCGCGAGATGGTCGAGGCGGCATCGGTGGTGTGCAGAGTGGTGAATACGAGATGTCCGGTCTCGGCCGCCGAGAGCGCGATTCTTGCCGTCTCCGGGTCGCGCATTTCGCCGACGACGATCACGTCGGGCGCCTGCCGCATCGCGGCGCGCAGCGCGGTGGGGAAGTCGGGAGCATCAATGCCGATTTCCACTTGCTCGATTACGCTCAGGTGGTGGGCGTGTTCGTACTCTATGGGATCTTCGATGGTCACAATGTGGCGGGCCTCGTGTTGGTTGATTTCGCTGATCAGGGCAGCCAGCGTGGTCGTTTTGCCTGAGCCGGTCGCTCCGCCAATGATCACCAGCCCGCGCTGAAGTTTGGCCAGTGCGGTCACTCCCGCCGGGAGATGAAGTTCATCCAGTGCGGGTACTTTTGTGGGGAGCGAGCGGACGGTGGCGGCGGCGCGGCCGCGCTCGCGATGCAGGTTGATGCGGAACCGTCCGAGACCCTCGATGCGATACGAGGAATCCGCGATCTGGCTCCGCTCATATTCTTCCCGAGCGTGCGCCGCCAGCGCGGGCAGCACCGTGGCCTCGATCTGCTCGCCGGTAAGCGGGCTGTCGCCGATGGCGATCAGAGATCCTTCCACCCGGACCGACGCTGGCGCTTTGGGTACCAGGAGCAGATCACTGCCCTTGCGCGCGACCAGTTGGTCGAGCCAGGCATTGAGTTGGGCGGATTCCTGGGTTCGGGTTTCTGGATCAATCATTTGTACGCGGGTAGGATTTCCGTCGGCTGTCATGGTCCTGCTTTAGATGCAGCCAAGGGGCTCGGCGGAGCGTCGTGGTAAGCGCGGGCGAGACGCCCCCGCGACAGCCGGCGGGACGCCGGCGCTACGTTTTGCTCGCTTCGCTCAACGGCAGGACTTCACAGCGCCGAAATTACTATCGAAGATCCCAGGGCCGCTAGCTTTCGACTAAAACCCCTTCGCCTAAAACTCTGTCAGTAGCACATGATATGTCCGGTTGAGATAGCACGTGATATGTCCGCTTTGCGGGCGGCGAGGATAGGAGACCATGCGGAGCATGGAATCCTACCCGAAGGCCGCGATGGAGCGGGCGATGAAA